>ERZ1034517.2-NODE-2-length-180868-cov-22.600842_pt1 | contig 180868 bp, 190 predicted proteins | sample MGYA00520599_ERZ1034517 | MGnify/ENA primary metagenome ERZ1034517 (study PRJEB33760, sample SAMEA4777701) | hypersaline lake metagenome | biome: hypersaline environment; feature: brines | place: Spain | collected 2012-08 | depth 0 m ...
GTCGGAGGGCGACTTCACCCGCGGTGTGATCTTCTGGATGGTCGGGCTGTTCGACTTCCTGATCTCCTGACACACCGATGGACATCGACCGGATCGCGATCGTCGGCGCAGGCAGCCTCGGCAGCCTCATCGGCGGCCTCCTGAGTGCGACGCATGCGGTCACGCTCGTCGGTCGTGACCCGCACATGCGCACGGTCGCCGACGATGGGCTGCAGATCACCGGCACCGCGGACCGGCGTGTGCATCCGGAGACCCGCACGACGATCGCCGGCCTCACCGCGGATCTGGCGATCGTGACCGTCAAGACGTACGACACGGCCACCGTCGCCGCCGCGCTGTGTGATGCGGATGTGGGGGTCGTGCTCACGGTGCAGAACGGGATCGCGAACGCGGCGACGCTACGCGAGCACCTGTCGGTCCCGGTGCTCACGGGCACGACGACGATGGGGGCGACGCTGCGCGCGCCAGGTCGGGTGGCCTGGCTGGGGACGGGTGCGATCCACCTGGGGCCCGCCGATGCGCCGGAGGCGGCCGCGGTGGCGTCCACCCTGGCAGGTGCGGGCATCGAGACGCACCTGATCGATGACGTCCAGCGGATGCTGTGGCGCAAGCTCGCGATCAACGTCGGTATCAACCCCCTCACCGCGGTCGCGGACGTCCCCAACGGCATGCTGCGAGATCGGCCGCTGTGGTCGGTCGCCTCCGCGGCCACCGCAGAGGCCGTCAGGGTCGCTCGGACGGCGGGGGTGCGCCTCGAGCGGGCGGCGACGCAGCGGGCGTTGTGGGGGGTGCTCGAACGGACGGCGGGCAACACCTCCTCGATGCGGGCGGACGTGCGGGCGGGTCGGCGCACGGAGGTCGATGCGATCACGGGGCAGCTCCTGCGGGTCGCCGCCGCGTCGGACACCCCCGTGCCGGTGACCCGGACGCTCGATGCAGCCGTCCGTCGCCGGACATCCGCATGAGGGGCCAATCGGGGCCTTTACGCCGGCCACGGGCGTTCGTTCGGTGACATGCCAAGCGTCCGCAGCATCCGTGCGCACACCGCCGAGGATGCCCCGATCACGATGCTCACCGCCTACGACGCACAGACCGCGGCGATCATCGACGCGGTGGGGGTGGATGCGGTGCTGGTGGGCGACAGCCTGGGCAACACCGCCCTCGGCTACGAGTCGACGCTGCCGGTGACGCTCGCCGAGTCGCTGTCGCACACCGCGGCGGTCGCCCGTGGCGTCGATGATGCGGTCGTCATCGCCGACATGCCCTTTCTCAGCTTCGGGGTCGACACCGCCGAGTCCATCCACAACGCGGGGCGGTTCATCAAGGAGGCGGGTGCGGATGCGGTGAAGCTCGAGTCCGGACCGCACACCCTCGCGCTCACCGAGCGGCTCGTCAGCCTGGGCATCCCCGTGCAGGCGCATCTGGGGGTGACCCCACAGCACCTGCACACCGAGGGGCTCACCCCGGCGGCGACGACCGCCGAGGCGCGTGAGCTGCTGCTCGAGCAGGCGGTCGCACAGGCGGAGGCCGGGGCGTTCTCGCTCATCCTCGAGTACGTCCCCGCCGAGGTGGCCGCGGCGGTGACCGAGGCGGTCGACATCCCCACCATCGGGATCGGCTCGGGGCCACACTGCGACGGTCAGGTGCTGGTGACCGATGACGTGGTCGGGCTGACCACCGACCCCGCCCCCTTCGCCCGGACGTTCGGCGACGTCCGGGGGGAGCTCCAGCGCGCGGTGACGGCGTACCGGGATGCGGTCCACGCTGGCGGCTACCCCGCCGCAGGCGACAGCCCGGACAGCATCGAGTGAGGTGACCACCGCGGCTTTGTGCGCGCATCTCCGAGTTGCCAGCATGACCGAGGCCGACCAGAACGTCCTGGGGCTGCCGCTCGAGGCGTGCTCGACCGACCCGCTGACGGGCTACGCTCGGGATGGGCACTGCCGGCATCGCCGGGCGGACCGTGGGCGACATGAGGTGTGTGCGGTGATGACCGACGCCTTCCTGACCTTCTCACGCGAGCAGGGCAACGACCTCGTCACGCCCGCACCGGCGTACGACTTCCCCGGGCTCGACGCGGGGGACCACTGGTGCCTGTGTGTGGGGCGGTGGATCGAGGCACTCGATGCAGGGGTCGCACCGCCGGTCGTCCTCGAGGCGACCGCCGAGGCCGTCGGGCAGCATGTCCCATTCAGCACGCTGCTCGAGCACGAGCACGACGCCTGAGGGCGCTCAGCCGTCTGCGGTGACGTCGAAGGCGGTCTCGGCGCGGGCGACGACCGCCGACAGCGGCAGCGGGTCGATGTCGTCGCGTTCGCCCGCGTCCGTCCAGAAGATGGCCGTCTCGACGGGACGGTCGGTCGCCCCCGCGACGGTGTGGTGGTACACGCTCAGCTGCAGGCGGTACTCCGCGCGGGCACTGCGGTCCACATCCGTCTTGTAGTCGATGAGGGTGATCCCCTCGGGCCCCTCGACGAGCAGGTCGACGATCCCACTCAGCACGACCGGCGGGTCCGTCGGCAGCGGGCAGACCACCGGCTGTTCGGGGTGCAGGGTGCCATCGAGACCATCCAGCAGCGTCGCGACCGCACCCGCATCCGGCGTGTCGACCGGCGTATCCTCGCCACGCGCCAGCAGCTCGGCGGTGGCGTGCAGCGCGTCACCGAAGAGCTTCCCCTTGCCGCGGCGGCGGCCCGCGTACACGCTGTCATCCAGCAGCGCGTGCACGCCCGTCCGGACGGGACGGGCAGTGTCGACGTCCTCGAGCGAGAGGGGGTCGACCGCATCGTGGTCGACGGCGACCGCCGGCGGGCGCGGCTCCACCGACGTCTCATCGATCTGCAGCTCGGTGTAGAAGGGGCTCGGGCGGGCACCGGCGGTGACGAGCAGATGCGTCTCCGCACGCGTCATCGCCACGTACAGCAGCCGGCGCTCCTCGTCGTACGTGGGCGGGTCGACCGCGGCGAGGATGTCCGTCTCCCACCGGCGGAAGCGGTACGCGCGGTCGGGGTCGTAGGTGTGCGTCGCCTGCAGCCCCGCGAGGGGATCATAGCGGATCGTCCCCGCCATGGGCCGCTCGCTGGAGGGGAACTGGTGGGTGTTGAGGTTCGCGCAGATCACGATGGGGTACTCCTCGCCCTTCGCCGCGTGGATCGTCTTGAGCGTCACCGCATGCGCGCCCGCCGGGAGGTCCACCTCGACGACCGCATCGGTCTCCATCCCCGTCTCGATCTGCCGGATGAGGTCCCCGCGGGTGCGCACGTCCGACTCGTAGCTGTCGAGCAGCTCGGCGATCAGCGCATCCGCGATGGGGCCATCGTAGCCGTAGCGCCCGAGGATCGCCCGCAGCACCGCACCGAGGGAGTCCGCCGCCGCGAGTGCCCGCCGGAAGCCCTGCAGGTCGAGCGGGTAGTCACCCCGCTCGATCCGCTGCTTGATGCCGTTGAGGGGGTAGCCCGCGGCCAGCAGCACCGCCGCCCATCCCGCAGGCCGGTCGCCGTCGAGGATGCGCAGCCACGCGAGCACCAGCTTCGCCGCATCGGTGTGGAACAGCTGGATACCGCCCTCATACTGCATGGGGATGCCACAGTCGAGCGCCGCCGCGAGCAGCTCACGGGCGAACGAGCGCGTGCGCGAGAAGACGGCGATGTCGTCGAACCGCGGTGGTCGCAGGTCGCCGTCGGCATCCGGGACGGCCCACGCATCATCACCGACGACCGCGGCGATGCGGTCACACACCAGCGTCGCCTCCTCCGGGTGCGCGAGCTTCTGCAGCCGCGCGGGTGGGTCCGTCCGCACCGCCGACAGGGGTGGTGCCGCAGTCGGCGGGACGCCGCCGTCGACCTCCCGGCGGTTCGCCGGCAGGCTGAGGGCGCCCGCAGCGGCGTCGATGATCGGTCGCGTCGAGCGGTACGTCTGTTCGAGGGCGATCTGCTCGGGCGATGTGGGTGTCCACCCGAGCAGGTCGCGCTCTGCGGTCAGCGCCGCGTGGAAGCGGTGCAGCCGCCGATCGAAGTCACGGATGTTCGCCACATCTGCATGCTGGAAGCCGTAGATGGACTGTCGCCAGTCACCGACGACACACAAGTTCGGCGCCGACGCCAGCAGCAGCATGAGCTGGAACTGGAGGGGATTGGTGTCCTGGAACTCATCGACCATCACGTACGGGACCGCCACGGCCGTCCGCACCGCCGGCTCCGCTGTCAGCAGCACGAACGCGAACAGCAGCGCGATGCCGTGGCTGAGGTAGCCCTGCCGGAGCATCCACCGGAGATACGCGACGTAGACGTCGTGGATGAACCCCTCGAGGTCGGGGTCCGTGGTGTGCACCAGCTGCTCGATGAGCGCGGGGTCGAGCTGTCCGTCGACCGCGAGTGCGTCCACATCGGGTGCCGCCTCGGTGTACGCATCGGCATGTCGGCGCAGCCGCCTGCGTGCCCGCGCCAGCGCATCCGACCGGGATCCCCCGTCTGCGACGTTCGCGGCCGCGGCCGTCGCCGCGAGCGCATCGCGGTCACCGCGGACGAGCGCCGCACCGTTGCGGTACCAGCCATCGACCGTGGGGATCGCCCCGCGTGCGGCGAGCGCGTCGATCACCACGCGCAGCTGTGCGGGCTCCCGCAGCGTCGCGAACCACCGCGCGTGGGTGGGGTGCTCGGCCTCGAAGCGCGTGATGAACTCCCGGAAGCGGCGGTCCAGCTCGGCGGCATCCTCGATGAGCTGCTCATCGCCCAGCAGCGACGCATCGAGGCCCAGGTGCTGTGGGACCTGCCCTCCGTGCTCCCGAAGCAGCGACTGTGCGTGTGCGTGGAACGTGGCGATCGGTGCACCGGCGAGCTGGATCGGTCCCGCCGGCAGTGCCGCACCCACCCGGGTGCGCATCTCCGTCGCCGCTGTCGAGGTGTACGTGATGAGCAGGATCTCCGTGGGGTCGATCCCCGCGGCGACCATCGACGCATAGCGCTGTGCGATGGTGTAGGTCTTGCCCGTGCCCGGTCCCGCATCGACCACGCGGATGCCGTCATGCCCCTCGATGAGCCGGCGTTGCCCCTCGTTCGGCTCCATCAGAGCCCCTCACCGGTCAGCATGCAGTCACGGTGGTCGACGTACTGGTCGGGCGGGGTCGTCACCCGCGGGCCCCACACCGGGAACTCGTCGGTGTGGTACGTCTGCAGGGCGTCGACCGTCTCCTCGACCAGCCGGCCCACCGCCTCGAGCTCGTCGGTGAAGATGTACGGCGCGGGGTCACACAGGTCGTCGATGATCAGCCGCACGCCCCGGGTGACGTACTTGTACTCGCCGACCGCATCGATGGCTGCCTCCAACAGTGCGGCATGCGTCGCCGCTGCCGCATCCGGTGCGACCAGCGGCGACCGCAGTGGTGCGGCCGTCAGCACCGCCGCGTACCGCTCGTATCCCAGCGTGCTGAGCACCTTCACCCGGGCGTTCGAATCCGCATAGTCACACAGGCGTGCGAACGCGTCCCGCGAGCGGGCCCACCGGGGGTACGGTTCATCGACCGCGATGACCTCCGTGACGTGCTCGTCGATATCGAGGGGGTCGCCACGGACGACCGTCGGCACCGCATCGGTCAGGTGGGCGAAGCGCATGCGGATCGGCATCGGCACATCGCGGCGGCGCATCGCATCGAGGTACAGCAGCGCCTGGTAGTCGGGAAGCCGGTCGATGGCCGCGAGCTGCGCAGCAGCACGCACCTCAGCCGGGCTGCGCTGGCGGCCCGTCTTGTAGTCCACGATCGCGCCATCGGCACACAGGAGGTCGATCACCCCCCGCATGCCGGCGTCACGGTCCTCGAAGGCCCGCTCGGTCACCGTCGCCTCCAGGTCGATCCCCAGCTCCTCGGCCAGCTCGTTGCCGAAGTACGGGTCCTGCAGGTCCGCTGGGGGCGACGACGCCGGGGGGTATCGCTCGAGGAAGGCCTCGAGCGCGGTGAGTGTCGCCTCCAGGCGGGTCCGGGTGGCGGGTCTCCGCGCTGATGGGACGATGGGGTCGAGCCGCCGCATCGCTGCGGCCATGAGCGCATCCCGTCGGTCCGCGAAGACGGCCGGCGCGCTCACGCGGACCTGCGCGAGGTCGTGGAACACCGACCCGAAGACCATCGGCTCGGATTCGGTGAACGCGAGCACCTTCCCCAGCGCGTAGCTCTGTGGGCTCACGACCAGCTTGCGCAGGCTGGAGTTGCTCAGCACGCGCGGGATGTACCCACCGCCGTCGCCGTCACCCGCACGGAAGGGCCCCCGCCGCTCCGACGGGGGATGTGGGCGGCCGGGGACCGTCTCGAAGGAGCCGAAGCTGGTGAGGCGGGGGTCGATGCTCTGGAAGTGCGGACAGGGGAGGATGGGATCGCCGCCACGGCGGTGCTGGATCATGTAGATGCGCTGCTCACCCTGCTGCAGCAGGCGCTCGAAGCGGTCCCGGTCCGCGCGCAGCAGCCGGTCTGGGTCCACCCAGGGGTACCGCGGCGGCGTCGTCGCCCACCCCGGACCGAGCCCGAGGTAGCACACCACGGGACGGTCGACGGTCATCGACGATGCCGCATCGACGAGGAGCACACCGCCCTCCGCAGCGTCGGTGACCGCGCCCATCGTGCGGAGGTACCGCCGCAGTCTGGCGACGACACCGGCAGACAGCGCCGTCTCCGCGGTCTGCGTCCGCGCTGCGGCGACGGTGCAGTCACCCAACGGATCACCCAGGAGTCCCCCCACGTGGTCGATGGCCTCCGCCGCCGTCATCCCGCGCAGTGCCGCGAGCGTCTCGAGGACCGCCGGTGCGTCGGGGTGCTGCTCGACGGCGTCGATCTCCCATGCCGAGAGCCCTGCCGGAAGCGGCTCACCGACCGCGGTGGCGACGGGCTGCAGCCATCGCGCGGGCAGCGCCCCGTCGACGAACGCGAGTTCGCACAGTCGGATGAACGTGCGTGTCGGGCCGTCGGCGATCGACGTGCTCGCGCCGGCGAAGGGGATGCCCACCGACCGCAGGGCGCTCTCCAGCAGCGGCCGGTACGGTGTGGCACTCGCGAGGACGACCCCCACCGCCTGCGGATCTGTCTGCTCGATCACCCGCAGCACCGCCTCGACGATCGCCGACATCGACGGGTACGCCCGCAGCGTCGGCACCGGCATCGGCTCATCGGTGAAGAGGTCGATCGGCACCCGGTCGGCCGACCCCAACAGCCGACGGTCCAGCGCCGTCAGCGCCGTCGGTCCGAGCACGCCCACCGTCGCATCGTCGATCGGTGTCATGCGCCCCCGGTACGACGACCACGCATCGGTGAGCACCGCCACCGCGTCGCGGTGGACGCCGGTGTCGTAGCCACTGTAGTCCGTGATGGCCGCCGGCTCGCCGGTGTGCTCCCAGCACGACAGCACCGCCCGCACCGCCGGCGCCGCGGTCGCCCAGTCATGCTCGGTCTGTGCGGTGACCGCCTCGGTGAGCCGGCGGTGCTCACGCACCCGCAGGTTCCCCGTGACATGGGCACGCGGGGTCGTCGCGAGCCGCCCCACCCGTGGCTCACTGGCACGGCGGTCCAGCGCGAGCGCGGTGGGTGGGTCGGCGGTGAACGTGTGTGCGAACGTGCGGGCATCAGCTGCGAGCGTGTCGAGCGATCGCGCGGTCCGCATTGGCATGCAGAACCCCATCCTGCCACCGGACATGAAGCTTCGTCATCCCCACACCGCCGGAGTTAGGCTCGCCGAGCGCCCGCCGGTGTCATGCATGAGGTGCAGGTGCGGACACCAGCGGGCATCGAGACGGGGACGCTCGAGGGCGATGCGGTCGTGACCGCCACGGGGACCTACAGCCCCAACAGCGTCGAATGGCAGGTGCCCGTCGAGCCAGCTGCGGTCTACTGTGTTGGCCGCAACTACGCCACGACGAACGCGGAGATGGGGTATGAGCGGCCCGAGGCGCCGACGTTCTTCCTGAAGCCGCCCGCCGCGCTGGTGGCCCACGAGCAGCCGGTGACGGTCCCCGAGTTCACCGACCGTCTCGTCGGCGCCGGTGAGCTGGCAGTCGAGATCGGCACCTCCTGCCGGGGGGTCGCCCGCGACGAAGTGGATGCGGTGATACGGGGCTACACGATCCTGACGGACATGGACGCCCGTGACCAGCCCACCCTCAGCGCGCGGAAGGTCTTCGAGGGGGCAGCGCCGGTGGGGCCGGTGGTCACCGATCGGGTCGACCCCGCGGCGATCGAGATGCGCACCACCGTCGATGGTGAGCAGGTGCAGGCGGCGTCGACCGCGGAGATGCTCTTCGATGTGCCCTCGGTCATCGCCGCGCTCTCATCGCGGATCACGCTGCATGCCGGCGACCTGATCGCGATGGGCGGGCCGGGCAACACCGGTGTGCTCCGGTCGGGACAGACGGTGCGGGTGACCTACGATGGGATCGGCACGCTCGAGACCCCGATCGGCTGAGTCAGCCCGTCCACACCGCAGCGGGGATCTGGGGGAACTCCGCCCCGTCGACGACCACCGGTGTGCCGTCCAGCGTGAGCGTGGCGCTGCCCATCATCGCATCGAAGTGCACGGGCGTGTGCGTCTGCCCGCCGAGGATGATGCTCGTGCCGATGCCCAGGTGGACGTTGCCGAAGCGCGCGTGGTTCTCCGAGAAGCCATCGGTGAACCGCTCGACGGCGGGGTTCATCCCCACCGCCAGCTGGGCGATCTGGTAGACGGCGGGGTCGTCGTACTCCGCCCACACGGCCGCGATCCGGTCCGCCGCTTCGCCACCAGCGATGTCGGTGACCCGCCCATCGGCGATCTCGAGGCGGATGGGACGCTCCAGCCGGCCGATGTCGAGGTCGGGGATCGCCCCGTCGATCACGGCCGTCCCATGCACGCCATCGGCGACGGGACTGACGTTCGCCTCGATGTGTACGAGTGCGGTGTGGCTGCCGGGGCTGTCGGCGATGCCGGGGTGACTGTTGCCCGCACAGCCACCGAGGTCGATCGTGAGGTCCGTCCCGGTCGGTGCGGTCACACGGGCGGTGGTCGCATCGGTGAACGCTGCGGCGAGGGCGTCACAGTGGGGGCGGATGCGGGCGAAGTCCGCGAAGATGGCCGGACTCGCGAGGTCCTCGGGGGTGAACTTCGTCAGGGAGATCCACCGCGTCGGTGGGGTCTTCGCCGCTGCGGCGGCCTGCGTGTGGGTGATCGACCGGTGGGTGATGTGGAAGATGACATCCGCATGCTGCATCGCCGCGGCGACCGCCGCCGGCGGCTCGTTGCCGTTGTGTCGCACCGGTGGCATCACCGTCATGAGCACCTCGTCGGTCACCGCACGAGCGGCGTCTGCGACCGCGTCGGCGACCGGTCGGGAGGGATCATCGGTGACGAGGAGGACCGTCTCCCCCGGGGCGACCGTCGCGCAGACCTCGACGACGCGGGCGGCGCCATCGGCGATGGTGTGTGTCGTCATGCGATGATCGGCGGGAAGCTGAGCATTAATGCCACCGTCAGCGGCCGATGGGCACGAGCGCGCGCAGCTGTCCGCGCCAGGTGGGTCCGGTGAGGAAGACGATCAGCCCTGCGGCGAGGAAGAAGCCCGCGACCAGCCAGAATGCGACCGACACGACGGTCAGGTCAATGAGTACGCCGAGCGCCAGCGGGCTGATCATCGCGCCGGTCGCCCCGAACGTGAAGACCATCCCGAAGCTGCGGCCGGCCGCCCCCGCCGGGGCGACCGCACTCACCAGCCGGTCGCGTGAGGAGTACACCAGGCCGAACCCGAAGCCGGCCAGCCCGATCGCGCCGATGACGAACCACGGTGCGGGTGTGGCAGGCCCCAGCAACACACCGACGACCGCGAGTGCGATGATCGACGTCGCCGCCATGATGTTCGCACGCGGGTCGGTCCGGTCGGCGAGGTACCCCCCGATGAGCACGCTCACCGAGGAGGCGGCGAAGAACGCACTCAGCGCGCCGTTGCCCACCGTCGCCGTCAGCGCCAGCCCGTCGATGACGTACAGCGGGGTGTACGTGCGCACCCCGGCGAGCCCGAGGTTGATCACGAGGAAGAACGCTGCCATGATCATGATGGGCCGCATCGAAAGCAGCCCCCGCAGCGTCCCCGCAGGGGCCGCATCGGGTGATTCCGACGCCGTCGGGGCGGGTCGCTCGACCCGCAGGAGCAGCCCGAACAGCACGGCGTATGCGATGCCGACGACACCCGCGGCAATGACCGCTGCCGACCAGCTGGTCGCGAGGGCGACCGCACCGATCGTCACCGGCGCGATGGTGAAGCCCACCGTCCCGCCGAAGGTGTGGATCGAGAAGCTCCGTCCCAGGCGGGCGGGGTCGGCCGTCGCGTCGATGATGGTGTAGTTCGCGGGGTGGTAGCTCGACTGGCCCACCCCGGAGACGGCCGCACCCGCCAGCAGCCACGCGTACCCGCCACCGGCGCCGGCGAGGATGTACCCCAGCGGGGTGAGCGCCATCCCCGCGATGGCCACCCACCGCGCGCCGATGCGGTCGACGACCGAGCCGACGGGCACCTGCAGCAGCGAGCCCGCCGCGAGCACCGACATGATCAGCCCGAGCTGGGCGACCGACACCCCCAGGTCCGCACGGATGAGGGGGAACAGCGGCGGCAGTGCGATGAGGTAGAAGTGCGAGAACAGATGCGAGACCGTCACCAACCCCAGCGGCAGCGACAGCCCCAGACGCCCGGACATACACCGCGTGGTCCACAGGGGGCTATAGCTGTGTGCATCAGCGCCCGACCGCCAGACCGCGCAACCGCAGCGCGAGGCCCCGCCCCTGCGCCAGCGCGAGCACACCCGCGGCGATGAACGTCACCGCGGTGATCGCGAAGGCCACAGAGACCGACAGCAGGTCGATCACCACCCCCAGCGCGACGGGGGCGATCACCCCACCGAGGGAGTCGGCGGTGAAGACGAAGCCGAAGCTCCGGCCGACCGCATCGTCCGCCGACAGCTGTGCGACCAGGCGGTCACGCGAGGCGAACATCAGGCCGAAGCCCGCACCGGCGACGGCGAAGACGGCGAGGATCGTCACCGCCGTGGTGGGTGCGACCTGCACGGCCACCGCGAGCGCCCCCGCGGTCACCACCGTCGCCAGCGCGATGTTCCAGCGGGGGTCGGTCCGGTCCGCGAGCTGCCCGCCGACGAGGACGAACACCGCGGTCAGGGTGAAGAACACCGCCAGCGCGTTCGAGCCGGTCGTCACGGCGGCGGCGAGCCCATCGACGACGAACAGCGGGGTGAACGCCTGGACGGCCTTCTCGGCCGCCGCGATGACGATGAAGAACACCCCCAGGAAGACGATCGCACCCGAGTACGTCGCGACACCGTCTCCCATCGGTGTGGCCGGTCGCGCACCCAGTGCGGTGCGGTACAGCGGTGCCAGCAGCCCCGCGATGACGAGGGCGTACAGCAGCCCAACGACGGCGACCACCCCGAGCCCGATGCGCCAGCCGACGGTGACCGCCGCGGCCCCGATCAACAGCGGGCCGATGGCGAAGCCGAGATACCCCCCGAAGGTGTGCACGGAGAAGCTCCGGCCCAGCCGTGCCCGCGGGGCCACCGTCGCGACAAGCGCGTAGTTCGCGGGGTGGATGGGTGCCTGGCCCACCCCGACGACGACCGCACCGATGACGAGCCACCGGTAGCTGGGTGCGACGGCAGTGATGCCCATGCCCACCGCCGTCAGCGCCTGCCCGGCGACCAGCGGCCACTTCGCACCCACCCGGTCGACGACCTCGCCGAGGGGGATCTGCGCGAGCATGCCCGCCGACACCAGCGTGACCAGCAGGCCGAGCTGCGTCCCCGAGAGGCCGAACTCCGCTCGCAGGAGGACGAACACCGGCGGCAGCGCGAGGATGCTGATGTGCGAGTAGGTGTGTGCGAGGCTCACGATCGCGAGGGTGCGTCGGTACGATGCGGTCGTCGGCTCGCTCACGATGGCGGATGGACCAACCGTCCGATTGAGCCTGCCGGTCGCCGCGCCTCAGTGCTCATCATCGACCGGCTCCCCACAGTGGGGGCACAGCACCGGCTCGTTCTGCTCCTGCAGCTCCTCGATGAACCCCGCCGCGAGGATCGATGCCGGCAGCGCGAACAGCCCGATCCCGAAGATGGCGATGAGCGCCCCCGCGAACTGCCCCTCCGGTGTGATGGGGTACATGTCCCCGTAGCCGACCGTCGTCAGCGTCACCGCCCCCCACCACAGCGTCGCGGGGATCGAGCTGAACTGCTCGGGCTGTGCGGCGTGCTCGAGCTGGTACATCGCAGACGATGCCAGCACCAGCACCAGCACGTCGACGAACGCGGCGACCGCGAGCTTCTCCTTCTGCTTGCGCAGGACGAAGCCGAACGACCGCAGCGAGGCGGAGTAGCGGGCGATCTTCAGCAGGCGGAAGATCCGCACCAGCCGCAACGCACGCATGAACCGCAGGTCGATCGCGAACACCGCGGCGATGTAGAACGGGGCGATCGCGACGAGGTCGACGATCATGAGCGGTCGGCTCGCGAAGCGGAGCCGCCCGCTGATCGGGCCCTCGAACTCCCGCGCCTCGACCGCCGCCCACAGCCGGGCGAGGTACTCGACGGAGAAGATGGCCACCGAGACGAGCTCGAAGAGGTACAGCTCCCGGGCGAATGCTGCGGCGATCGGGTCGACGGTCTCGAACATCACCGCGAGGATGTTCAGTGCGATGAGCGTGATGATCGCCCAGTCGACGAACACCCCCACGCGCCCGCCCAGGCGTGGAGCGAACAGCTCGTAGGTGCGCCGGCGGATGGGGTGCTCGCTCATAGGACCGATCCGGCCACCGACCGCAGGCGGCGGTGCATTGGAAACCCGCTCATCGAACACCGAGGAGGGACCGCAGGTCTGCTCGCTCGTTCATGACGGAAGCGTGCGGCTCAGCCGTCTGAGACTTGTGTGGACATATGACCACGCGCCGTGCATACCGACGCGGCGCTGCCGGGCAGCCGCAGCCACCCCTCAGGACTTCACGACGAGCACCGGCCGCGCGCAGTGGCGCACCACCGTCTCCGCGACCGACCCCAGCAGCGACCGGTACGCCTCATCGTGGCTCGTCGAGCCCACGACGACGAGGTCCGCATCGACCGATGCGGCGGTCTCGATGACCTGCTGGGCGGGCCGCCCACGCGCCAGATGCGTCTCGTGGGCGACGCCCACCGCGTCGGCGCTCATCGTCACCTCTGCGAGCGCCTCCTCGCCCAGCTCCAGCAGCCCGTGCTCGGGTCCCTCCGCATCGTCGACGTACTCATCCCCGCTGTAGGCGGTGTAGATGCGTGGGTCGAGCACGAAGACGCCGTGCAGCGTCGCCTCGTGGATCACCGCGAGGTCGACCGCTGCTGCCAGCGCCGCAGCCGCACCGGCCTCCCCGTCGGTCGCCACGATGATGTCGTCGTACATACCACAACACATAATCGCTCGAGTGAACAGGCTTCTGGTCGGGTCTCACAACAGCGCCGCGTCCGGGGCCAGCCGGGCGGGACCGCCCACGTGCCAGTGGTGCACGGGCTGGCCCAGCTCCGCGAGGGCGGCCTGGACCCGCTCGACATGCGGTGCGGTGGTGTTGACGTACACGCTCGCACCCGTGTCCGTCGAGAACCACACCGGCAGCTCCTCCTCAGACCGCAGGGTGCGCACGAGGTCGAACACCGCCAGCGTCACCGGCCGCCAGTAGATCCACCCCGCCGGCCCGGTCATCGTCGTCGCCGCGAGCGACAGCGTGTCGGCCTCCGCGAGGGCACACACCGCGGCGAGGTCATCCGCATGCAGCGCCGCCCGCATGCGGTCGATCTGCTCATCCATGTGTGCCCGCCTGGCATCGAACATGGGGGACTCGGCCGCCTCCGCGTGCGCCTGGGCGGTGTGCTTGAACGCGGGCACCTCCACCGCGAGCACCTGCAGCGTGTCGGTCAGGCCGGTCTCGACCGCCTCCGAGCGGCAGTCCCGGTCATCGTACCCCGACCGGAGGTGCGAGAAGCCACCGGTGACCGCCCGCGCTGCCGATGCGGACCCCCGGCGGGCGATCGCCGAGATCGCCTCGTGTGAGAGCTCCAGGCCGGCGGCGGTCACCAGCGCCAGTGCGGCAGCAGCGAAGCCCGAGGAGGAGGACCCGAAGCCGATGTTCGTCGGGAAGGTGTTCTCCGAGACCAACCGCACCGGTGCATCGATGTCCGCGAGCGTGCGGACGTGGTCGACGACCGTCCGGATGCGCTCGGCGCCCTGTCCGTCCACGGGCTCACCGTCGATCTCGTACACATCGACGGCCGCATCGGGCTCGAAGGCGACGGTCGTGGTCGTCACCGACGGTGCCGTCGACACCGAGATGCTGTCGTGGTAGGGGTACCGGAGGGTGGCATCGCGCATGCCGTGGTACTTGATCAGCCCCTGGATCGGGTGAGCCTGTGCGGTCGCCTGCATGGCAGTCATCCCGATGAGGGCGTGTATAATCCTCCCGATGGCAGGCGCAGCCTGCGTGGGTTAGAATCCGATGTTGAGCGCGTATGCCCAGGTGTCCGCCGCACCAGCGAGCCCGAAGAAGACCAGTGCGCCACCGATCATGAGCACGTTCTTGAGGAAGTTGATCATCTCCGCCTGCTGCTCGTCCTCGCCGACGGCCCAGAAGTCATGCATCAGGGGTGTCGTCACCAGCAGGAACACCAGCAGCGCACCCGCCGCGAGCGTGGGGTACACACCCAGCACCAGTCCGAGGCCACCGAAGACGATCATCCCACCGGTCAGCGGCACCATCACGCCCGGTGCGGGCACACCCTTGTACCCGGCGTACTCCGCCATCGAGGCGCCCTGCATGAAGTGGTTCAAGCCCATGAACGCGATCGTCGCCCCGAAGACGACCCGGGCGAGGAGGATGACGAGGTCTGCGGTCGGCTCACCGGTCTGCAAGAACGTGTTGACCATACCACGAATGTCCAATCGGTACTTAAAGGATGTTTGGTTTGTGTGCATGGGCCGACAGCGCATCCAGTGACCGCAACCCATTAGCATCGGCCCGCCGGTGTCGCTGGTATGACGGATGTCGATGCCGCAGAGGTCGAGCACATCGCGGCGCTCGCACGCATCGACCTCGACGCGGAGGACATCGGGCGGTTCGTCGATGAGTTCGAGGCGATCCTCGGGTACTTCGAGCAGCTCGACGCGGTGCCCGAGGTGGACGCGGACGCGGAGACGGACACGGTGCTGAGAGCGGACACCGTCGTCGAGCCGCTTGCACCGCAGGAGGCGCTCGCGAACGCGCCCGAGACCGAGGAGGGGTACTTCAAGGGGCCACCGGTGTCATGAGCGGCAGCACCACGTACATCACCGAGGCGGAGCTGCGGCCGACGGGGGAGGGGCCGCTGTCCGGTCTGGACATCGCGATCAAGGACAACATCTCCACCGCCGGTGTCCGCACCACCTGCGGCTCGCAGATGCTCGCAGAGTACGTCCCCCCGTACGATGCGACCGTCGTCGAGCGGGTGCGGGCCGCGGGCGCGCGCATCGTCGGCAAGGCCAACATGGACGAGTTCGGCATGGGTGGCACCACCGAGACCTCGGCGTTCGGGGCGGTGCCGAACCCCGTCGCCGACACGCACGTCGCCGGCGGCTCCTCGGGGGGCTCCGCCGCCGCCGTCGCCGAGGGGACCGCAGACATCGCACTGGGGTCGGACACGGGCGGGTCGGTGCGCAACCCCGCGGCGTTCTGCGGCGTCGTCGGCCTCAAGCCGACCTACGGGCGGGTCTCGCGCTACGGCCTCGTCGCGTACGCCAACTCGCTCGAGCAGGTCGGCCCGCTGGGGCCGGACGTCGCCAGCGTGGCGCGGCTGCTCGGGGTGATCGCCGGGGCAGACCCCCATGATGCGACGACGATGGACCGTCCCGAGCCGGATCTCACGGCGTACACCGATGCGGTCGATACCGGCGTCGAGGGCATGACCGTCGGGGTGGTCCCCGAGCTGTTCGACGGGGCGGATGCTGCGGTCGCCACGCAGGTCCGTGACCGCATCGAGGCACTCGCGGCCGCCGGGGCAGCGATCACCACCATCGAGCTGCCGGCGCTCGAGCACGCGGTCGCGGCGTACTACGTCATCGCGATGGCGGAGGCGTCCTCGAACCTCGCCCGGTTCGATGGCGTGCGCTACGGCATCGGTGGCGGCGAGGGCAACTGGAACGCCGCCTTCGCGAGCGCCCGCGCAGCCGGCTTCGGCACCGAGGTCACCCGCCGGGTCCTCTTGGGCACGTACGCCCTGTCGGCGGGGTACCATGACCGCTACTACGCGAAGGCGCAGGATGCACGGGCGTGGCTCCGGTCGCAGTTCGCCGAGGCGTTCGAGACGGTGGATGTGCTCGCCACCCCGACGATGCCGATCACCGCCCCACGCCTGGGAGAGCAGCTGGAGGACCCGCTCACGCTGTACCAGATGGACGTCAACACGGTGCCGGTCAACCTCGCGAACCTCCCGGCGATCTCCGTGCCCGCCGGTCGCGTCGACGGGCTGCCCGTGGGCGCGCAGGTCATCGGTCCGGCGTTCGATGAGGTCGCGGTGCTGCGGGTCGCGGGGGCGCTCGAGGCCGCAGGCTGATCAGCCCCGCCAGAATGCACGCGTCAGCAGCACGAGCACCGGGATCACCTCGAGGCGACCGACCCACATGAGCCCGATCATGACGAGCTTCGAGACCGTCGGCAGCTCGAGGAACGAGCCCATCGGCCCGAACTGACCGAACGCCGGGCCCACGTTGCCGATCGCCGTCGCGGCGATGCCGATGAGCTCCAGCCCGGTCGTCTCGAGCCCCGCCACAGCGGTGTCGAGTGCGATGAGCACCGCACCCGATGTGAGCACCAGGAGGTACACCAGCGTGAGCATCTGCACGCTCTGGAGTGCATCCTCATCGACCGCACGCCCGTTGAGCCGCACCGGTCGGACCGCACGCGGATGGACCACGGCGAAGAGGTCGCGGCGGATCGCCTTGATGATCAGCACCCAGCGCAGCAGCTTGATGCCCCCGCCGGTCGACCCCGTCGAACCACCGATGAACATCGCCACCAGCAGCAGCAGCTGTCCCGCCATCGGCCAGGCCGTGTAGTCCACACTGGCGTAGCCTGTCGTCGTGACGATCGCCACCGCCTGGAACGTCGCATCGACCATCGCAGCCCCGACCGCACCGGGTGCACTCCCGAGCGCGAGGATGACCGTCAAAAGGCCCGCGACACCGACGGTCGCGGTGACGTAACCGCGGAACTCCCCATCGCCGAGCACCGCGGTGCCATCACGCTGGAGCAGGTGCCACAGCAGTGCGAAGTTCGTCCCCGCGATGACCATGAACGGGATGATCACCAGCTGGGTGACCATCGCGAACGTCTCGATCGACCGCGCCGCGGGCGAGAACCCCCCGGTGGGCATCGTCGTCAGCCCATGCGCCAGCGCGTTGTACGGCGTCATCGCCGGGTCGAGTCCGAGCTGGCCGAGCAGCGCCAACAGGGCGACCTCGAGTGCGGTCAATGCGATGTAGATCGTCCACAGCGTGCGGGCGGTCGCGGCGATGTGTGGCTTCAGCTTCTCGATGCCCGGCCCCGGCGCCTCCGTCTCCATCAGCTGTGCGCCCCCCACCGACAGCCGTGGCAGGATCGCCACCGCGAGGACGACGATCCCCATCCCACCGAGCCACTGGGTGAGCTGGCGCCACAGCAGCATCGCCCGGCCATGCACCGCCGGGTCGATCACCCCGAGGACCGTCGCGCCCGTGGTGGTGAAGCCGCTCATCGACTCGAACAGCGCGTTGACGGGCGACCCGAGCGTCGAGGTCGGCGTCTGCGGTGCGACGAGCCCGGGCAGCCCATGTGCCGCGGTGAGGTACGGCACCGCTCCGATCATCGCGACGACCAGCCACGTGACGGTGACCATGAACAGCCCCTCACGCGTGCCGATATCGCGGTCATGCCCCACCGCGAGCAGCCCACCACCGATCGCCACGGCGACGGCGATCGCGGCCAGGAACGGCACCATGGGTTCACCGTAGTACAGCGCTGCGGCCAGTGGCAGCAGCAGTGGGACGCACAGGAGCAGGGTGACCCGACCGGTCAGCCCGACCGCCGCTCGGACATCGAGGCCGCTCATAGGATGTCGATCACATCGCCGCCTCGATCGCATCGCGGTCCGTCGCGGCGATGAACAGCACCACCTGGTCACCCGGTGCGATCGCGGTCTCCCCCCGTGGGGCAAGCACCTCCCCATCACGCACGATCGCCCCCACGATCAGCGACAGCCCCGTCTCCTCGCGGAGGTCCGTGAGCGGGACACCGGCGATGGTACACGCCTCACCTGCGGTGATCTCGAGGACCTCCGCGCGGTCGTTGTCGAGGAAGGCGATGGACTCGGTCGTGCCCTCCCGTGTGTACAGCGACAGCTCCTCGGCGACGACATCCCGGGGATTGACCGCGGTGTCGACCCCGACGGCCTCGAACAGCTCGACGTACTCCGAGCGGTCGATCACACCGATGGTCCGCTCGACGCCGAGGCGATGGGCCAGCAGCGAGACGAGCAGGTTGCGGTCATCGGAGTCCAGCGCGGCGATGACCGCCTCTGCGGCACCGACATCCGTCTCCTCGAGGAAGTCGATATCCGTCGGGTCGGCCTCCTTGACGACGGTGTCTGGCAGTGCCTCTGCGGCCACCCGGGCGCGCTGGGGGTCATCGTCCACCATCGTCACCCGCCCATGGTCGGGGGCGATGATCGCGGCGATCTGCTGGCCGATCTCCGTCGCCCCGGCGATGACGATCTCCCCGCGGCTGCGGGCGGGCTCGCGCATGTCCGTCTCGAACTGTGCGACCGCAGTCGGCGTGCCGATGACGACGAGATGGTCGCGTTCCCGCAGGGTGGTCGAGCCATCGGGGAACAGCACCTCTCCGTCGCGCAGCAGCCCCGCGAACGTCAGCTCGGGGTACGTGTCGGCGGTGGCGACGGTGGTGTCGACGATCGGCATCGACGCCTCCAGCTCGAGCTCCATCATCTCGACCGCACCATCTGCGAACGCCTTGAGGTCCCGGGCGACAGGATGGTCGACGAGCTCTGCGACCGCCTCCGCGGTCAGCTTGTTCGTACAGACCATGAAGTCGACGCCGAAGGCACCGCGGCTGTGCATCCACGTCGCATGGTACTGCGTCCGCTTCACGCGGGCGATCGTGAACACGTCCGCCATCGCCTTGACCGTCCCAGCGATCGCGATGTTGGTCTCATCGTCATCGGTCGAGGCGATCACGCGGTCGGCATCGGCGACGCCCGCTGCGGCCAGGGCGGCCATGTCGGTCCCCGAGCCGGCCTGGGCGAGCACATCCAGGTCATGACTGATCTCATCGATCCGGTCGGGGTCCGTGTCGAGGACGGTGACCGTGTGCTGCTCGGCGAGGTCGGCGGCGATCTGCGAGCCCACCTGTCCTGCACCGATGATGATCGCCTTCATCGTTGAATCTGCGTGGTGTGCCTCCGCTCGGAATAAATCTGTGTTGGTCGTCCGCTCAGGGGTCGATGGTGTCGGTCTCGACGGTCAGGTCGACCGGACGGGGCTGTCCCTCGATGTCGGCGACCATCGCCGCGACGATCCCCTCGGCCTCCTCGACGAGCGCGGGCTTGATCTTCTCGATCAGCCAGCCGGTCGAGACGAACGTCGGCAGCGACAGCCCGCCCACGTCCGCCGAGTGGGGGTCATACACCGCATCGAACTCGACGGTCGTCGTCGCCGCATCGACCGCCGTGAGCGACCAGGACCCCTCCGCGTCCAATCCGCGCGTGATCGTCCAGCCGATGTGCGACGGTGGCTCCGTGTCGGTCACCGTCGAGTCGAGGTCGTACCGCAGCACCCACCACGAGAAGTGCATGCGGTACGATGGCTCTGGCGGCGCCGTGAGCAGCTCCACGCGCTCGAGATGCTCCGCATAGCGCGCATACCGGGTGAACTCCAGCAGCGTGTCGTACACCGACTCGATGGGCGCGACGACCTCCGTCTGCACCCGCAACTGTTGCACAGGTACCACTCACCGCTGCCGTGCAAAGGCGTATGGGTCGTCAGCAGCGTTATTGCATCCCGCCGACCATGCGGATGCATGCTGGAGGGCACCAACGTCGCGGTCGGGGTCACCGGGTCGATCGCCGCGGTGCGCGTGGTCGAGCTCGTCCATGAGCTGCGACGGCAGGGCGCGAGCGTGCGTGGGGTGATGTCCGCCGATGCGGCGGGCATCATCCACCCCTGGGCGGTGGAGTTCGCCACCGAGGCACCCGTGGTCACCGAGATCACCGGTGCGGTCGAGCACATCGAGCTGTGTGGCAGCGACGGGTGGGCCGACGTGCTGCTGATCGCACCGGCGACGGCGAACACCGTGGGGAAGCTCGCCGCGGCGGTCGATGACACCCCCGTGACGACGACCGCACAGACGGCCATCGGTGCGGGCGTGCCCGTGGTCATCGCACCGGCGATGCACGCACCGATGTACGACCACCCGGGGACCACCGAGGCGCTGGCGACGCTCCGCGGGTGGGACATCGACCTCGTCGACCCCGTGCTGGCGGAGGGGAAGGCGAAGATCGCCACGACGGAGGCGATCGTGACGGCCGTCGCCCGTGCTGCGGGCGACCAGCCGCTCGCCGGCGAGCGTGTCGTCGTCACCGCGGGTGCCACGCGCGAGCCGATCGACCCCATCCGCGTGCTGACGAACCGCGCGAGCGGGGCCACCGGGCGGGCGGTCGCGCAGGCGGCGGCCGTCGCCGGGGCACAGGTCACCGTCATCCATGATGGGGGGCCACTCCCCTATGCGGACGTCAGGAGCGTCGAGACCGCCGCAGAGATGACAGAAGCCGCCGTCGATGTGGTCGACGATGCCGACCTGTTCATCGCGGCGGCGGCGGTGGGGGATTACACCACCGAGGCGGCCGCATCGAAGATCAAGTCAGGCAGCCCGCTCACCGTCGAGTTCGAGCCCACCGACAAGGTGGTCGATGCGGTGCGTGCGGCCGCACCCGCACTCGATATGGTCTGCTTCAAAGCCGAGGTCGACGACGAGCAGACGCTGCTCGCAGAGGCGCAGGCGCTGCGTGAGCGGACGGAATCGCTGTTCGTCGTCGCGAACGAGGCGACGGTCATGGGCGCCGCATCGACGACCGTCCACCTCGTCGGCAGCGGCCCGGATGCACCGATATCCGGCGAGAAATCCGCTGTCGCCGCGGCGATCATCGATGCGGTCGTCACCGCCCGCTCAGAGGACGACGAGTGAGACCACCGCGAGGCTGACGAGGACGACGAGCGTCGCCTCCCCGATCTGCAGGCCGGCCCCACCCGTCGACAGCAACCGGTCGAGCCCGCTGCGACCCGAGCGCAGTGGTCCCGCGAGCACCCGGGTGCTGCGGCGCACCCCTGCGACGACCGCCGTATCGACCCGCTGGAAGCTCCCCGCTGCCAGCCGGACGACCCCGTGCGTCAGGCGGAACACCGCCGGCTCGGTGATCGCATCCACATCCCGCAGCCCGATGAGGCGGTTCAGCGGCGCTCGGGTGAGGACGAACCCGCCGAGGCCCAGTCCCGCGAGGAGGAACCCCTCGGCGAGATGGCCCACGGTGAACGGCTTCGCCGTCGCCGCGGACCCGGGGAGGATGTCGAACAGCAGCTGCGGCTGCAGCCCGATCGCCACACACGCCACCGCGATCGCCCCCATGATCGTGTGAAGGCCACGCACGGGTGCGGAGCGCACCGGCGTCGGGTCGCTCGGCCAGAAGGCGTAGACACCGAACTTGATGAACGACATGAACGTCCCCACCCCAGCGAGCAGCAGCGCATAGAACACCAGCGGGTAGCCATTGTAGTTCGCCGCCTGTGTGATCATCCCCTTCGAGATGAATCCGGCGAAGCCGGGGAAGCCCGTGATCGACAGGGCGGCGACGGTGAACAGCACGGCCGTCACCGGCACCGCCCGCCCGATGCCCCCGAGCTGCTTCAGCGAGTGCTTCCCCGTCGCGATCACCACGACGCCGGCGACCATGAACAGCAGCGTCTTGTACAGCAGGTTGTTGAACAGGTGCGCGAACGCCCCCGCCGTCGCGAGCGCACCGCCGATGCCGATGCCGACGAGCATGTAGCCCACCTGCGAGATGATGTGGTACGACAGCAGCCGACGCATGTCCGTCTGGATGAGCGCGTAGCTCACCCCCACGAGTGCCATGAGCACCCCCATGGCGATCAGCACGGGCTGGCCGTCGGGGAACGCACGGGCGAGCCCGTAGACCCCCGTCTTCGTCGTGAACACCGACAGGAACACCGATGCGGCGACGTGGGGGATGGGGTAGGTCTTCGGGATCCACGTGTGCAGCCCGATGAAGCCGACGTTCACCCCCATCCCCACGAGCGCCAGCAGCTGGGGACCGGTCCCGACGATCCCTGTCGCGGCGTCGAACAGGAAGCTGCCGACGAGCGTGTAGTGCCAGACGATCGCCACCATCAGGATCGATCCACCGATCGCATGATACAGCGCATAGCGGAACCCCGGGCGGGTCGCGGAGGGGCCATGGTCGAACACCAGCAGCGTCGAGCCGACGGCCATCAGCTCCCAGAAGATGATGAGTGTGAGCCAGTCACCGGCGAGCACCGCCCCCAGCGCGGTCGCGACGTAGCTGAGCGCGAAGCCGGTCTGGCGCGCACTGGCGTCGGTGAACGCGGCGTACCCCACCGCCGCCGTCCCCGCGATCGTGAAGATGAGCGCCATGATCCGGCTCATCGGGTCGACGGCGACGACCACCGCCTCGAAGCCCAGCAGCGATGCGGGCACCACCGTCCCCGCCGGCACCGTCGCCGCCCACACCCCGACCGCCGCGGTCGCCGCTGCGGCGACCAGATGTGCGAGCCGTCGTGGCAGCAGCGTCACCACAACCGCGACCACGAGCAGCCCCGCGCCGGGGACGACGGGGATCACGCACCCACCTCCAGCGCCGCGGTGACGATCTGCTCGAGCAGGCCGAGCAGCCCCAGCTGGGCGGGGATGATCCCGATCAGCACCGCCCCCGTCATCGCGACGACGATCGGCACGAGGAGGAACAGTGACGCCTCCGCACGCGGCGAGCGTCGCTCCCACGCCGCGCTGCCCCCATCTGCGACCGGCTCGCCGCCGAGGCGGTGGGTGATGAGGGGCTTGCGATCTGCAGCATCGGGGCGCTCGAAGAACGCCTGGTACACCACCGGCCAGAAGTACGCGATGTTGAGCAGTCCGCTGATGACGAGCACGCCCGCGAACACCGGCACGTCCGCATCGACGGTCCCGATCAGCAGGTACCACTTGCTCACGAAGCCCGCGACCAGCGGCAGTCCGGCCATCCCGACGACCGCCACGCCGAATGCACCCATCGTCAGCGGCAGCCGACGGCCGATGCCCGCCATCTCGCTGATGTTGTCCGTGTGGGTCTCGACGTGGATCGTCCCCGCACAGAAGAACAGCGTGAGCTTCATGAACGCGTGCGCGGGGATGTGCAACAGCCCGCCGAGCAGCGCCGCCGGGCTGAACAGCGCCAGCCCGAGGACGATGTACGACAGCTGGCTGATCGTCGAGTACGCCAGGCGCCGCTTGAGGTTGTCACGACGCAGGGCGATCACCGACGCGGTGACGATCGTGACCGCGGCGACGACCGCCAGCGGGATGCCCACCCCGAGTGCGTCCACCCGCGCAGGCCCGAAGACCTCGAGGATCACCCGTGCGATGCCGAAGACCCCCGACTTCACCACCGCCACCGCGTGCAGCAGCCCCGAGACGGGTGTCGGCGCCACCATCGCATCCGGGAGCCACGAGTGCACGGGGATGAGCGCCGCCTTCACCCCGAATCCGGCGATCAGCACCGCGAACAGCGCCTGTGCCACGGGGGCGTCGACCGTCGCCAGCGCGGCGATGCCGCCAGGGGTGAACGCGACCGTGCCCGTGAGCAGGTACAGCGCGGCGGTGCCCACGAAGACGGCCACGCCACCACCGAAGGTGTACACCAGATACTTGCGGCCGGCCGCCTGCGCCGTCGGTGACTGGTCGTGTGCGACCAGCGGGTACGTCGCGACCGTCAGCACCTCATAGAAGATGAACAGCGCCAGCAGGTTCGCCGACAGCGCCACACCGAAGGCGGCCCCGACACTCGCGGCGAACGCGGCGTAGTAGCGCGTCTGTGCGTGCTCCGCGAGGCCGCGCATGTAGCCGATCGAGTACAGCGTGGTGATGAGCCACAGCCCGCTGGCGATGACGCCGAAGAGCACCCCGAGGGGGTCACCACGGAGGGTGAGCCCGATCCCCGGGACGATCTGCCCGAGGGCGGACTCGAGGACGACCCCGGACAGCGCCGACCGTGCGATCACCAGCATGCCCACGAACCCACCTGCTGCGGTCAGCAGGCTCGCCGCCTCGCGGAGGTCGGGGCGGTCCGCGAGCGCGTAGATGGCGATGACCGCAGCGAACGGGGCCACCGTCACCGCCGCGGGCAGCCAAGAGGCGACCGTCGTCATCCGCTCACACCCCCGATGGCCGCCGTGAGGACGGGGATGTACCACTCGGCGACCAGGCCGAGCACCACCGATGCGATCGCCACCGCGACGGGCACGACCGCTCGCGCGGGGCGGCCCCCATCGGTCGCGACGGGCAGGTCGGCGGTGCCGACGGGGAAGTACAACAGCTCGATGAGTCGCAGCACGTACGCCAGGGTGATCAGCGTCGAGGCGATGATCAGCACGGCGAAGGGCCACACCCCCGCCTCGATCGCACCGATGGCGATCTGCCACTTGCCGATGAAGCCCACCGTCGGCGGGACGCCCACGAGCGCGAGCGCCGACACCGACAGCGCCGCCGCACGGATGGGTGCGATGCGGCCGAGCCCCCGCAGGTCAGCCAGCGTCGCGCCCCCGCCGATGACCACCAGCTGGGCGATCGCGACGAACAGCCCCAGCTTCAGCAGCCCGTGGCCCACGAGCTGGATCACCGCACCCACCTGTGCGGCGGTCTCCAGCAGCAGCACCCCGAGGATGATGACGCCGAACTGCGAGACCGACGAGTATGCGAACACCAGCCGGAGGTCATCCTGTCGCACCGCGAAGAGCGCCCCGGCGAGCATCGACACCGCCGCCGCCAGCTGCAGCAGGAGCACGAGCTCCGGGAGGACCACCCCCACCCGGGGCGTGAAGACCGCCGTGAGGATGCGGAAGATCGCGTACGCCGCGGCCGTCGAGACCACCGCGGCCATGTACGTCGTCACCGCCGGCGGCGCCCGCCGGTACGCCCCCGGCTGCCAGCTGTGCAGGGGGAACAGCGCGACCTTCACCGCCAGCCCCACGACCACGAGCACCAGCCCGATCGCCACCGGAGGTGCCGCCAGCCCCACCATCTGCAGCTGTGCGGCCATATCCGCCATGTTGAGCGTCCCCGTGGAGATGTACAGGAAGCCCACCCCCAGCAGGTACAGCGAGGCGCCGACGGTGCCGACCAGCAGGTACCGCAGTGCGGCGACCGCCGCGGGGGCCGACCGCCGGCTCGCGACGAGGGCGTACACCGCCAGCCCGCTGATCTCGAGGAACACGTAGAGGTTGAACACATCACCGGTGACGACGAGCCCTGCGAGTCCCGCAGACGCCAGCAGCAGCTGGCTGTACAGATACGGGCTTGTCGAGTCGGTGCGACGGCTCTGTGCGACCGCGACCGTCGTCGCCAGCCCGATGAGCCCCACGAGCACGAGGCTCACCGCATCGCCGACAAGCTCGATGCCGATCGGCGGGGTGTACCCACCGACGGCGTACCGCAGCTGGCTCCCGTCGAGGACCCGTGGGACCAGCACTGCCGCCGCCAGCAGCTGCCCGATGCCCACGAGTGCCGCAAGCGGTGCGACCGCCCGTCGGGTGACCGCCAGCGGGATCAGCGGCACGACCGCCACGGCGATCGGCACCGCCACCACCAGCGCGAGCAGGTCACTCATCCGTCTGCACCTCCCGGATGACGCGCTCATCCAGCGATCCGTACGCATCGTAGATGCGGACGATCAGCGCCAGTGCGACGGCCGTCAGCGACACACCGACGACGATGGCCGTGAGGATCAGCACGTGTGGCAGCGGACTCGCCGACGGACCGGTGTCGACGATCGGCGGACCGCCCCCGGTGACGTACGCGGCGGTGATGAAGATGAGGAACACCCCCACCTGGAAGATGTTCAGCGCGATCACCTTCTTGACGAGGTTGACCGACGCGGCGATCCCGTACAGCCCGATCGCCACGAGCAGCACCGCCGCGATGTACGGCAGATGCGCCGCGATCGCGACCATCAGCGCGGGCCCTCCTGCGGCCGGAGGTCGCCACGGACGAGCCCGAAGAACAGCGCGACCAGCACCCCACTGACGATCGCGCCGATGCCCAGCTCGACCGCCTCGATGCCGTACTTGATCAGCCCAGCATCACCGAAGACCGCCGGGTACGCGAGGAAGGGGCCCCCCAGCAGCACGGCGGCGAAGCCGATCGCGAGGAAGGTGCCGATGCCCGCGACGATCGCGACGCGCACCCACCGGTCGGTCACCCACCGACGCGTGGGCTCGATGCCGTAGGCGAACGCCACCAGCAGCACCGCGGCGGCGACGACCACCCCGCCCTGGAACCCACCACCGGCGGTATCCGCACCGTGGAACATGATGAACAGGCCGTAGGTGAACACGAACGGGGCCACCAACCGCACCGTCGTCATGATCACCGTCGATTCGGTGTACACACCGGTCTCGCTCATGCGAGGTCCTCCTGGTGCAGCACGAGCAGCACCGCGATGCCCGCGGCGATCACCACGACGGCCTCCCCCAGGGTGTCGAAACCCCGGTAGGCGGCGAGGACCGCCGTCACCGCGTTCTTGACGCCCGTGTCCGCATACGCCGACGTCAGGTAGTAGCTCGTGACGGGGCCGCTGGCGACCACACTGTCCGCAGCACCCGCAGGTGGCAGTCCGGCGACACCCACCGCCAACACACCGGCGAGTGCGACCGCGGCGACGGCCGCTCGCGCATCGACCGCGATCAGCAGCCGGTCGCCGACGGGCCGGACGGTCCGCGCGATCGTCACGAGGAACAGCACGCTCGTGATCCCCGCACCAACAGCCGCCTCCGTCAGTGCCACATCCGGTGCTGACAGCAGCACGTACGTGACCGACGCGGCGAGGCTGAAGATCGTGAAGACGATGATCGCACTCAGCACGTCGCGGAGGACCGTCGCCGCCAGCGCCGCGACGACCAACAGCACGAGCAGCACCTGCAGCGGGAGCTCCATCAGCGCTGCCTCCCGATGACGGGGGCGATCCCCTGGTCGTACGCGGAGCGGGCGATCGCGTGTGCCGCGGTGGGGTTCGTCACGAACAGGAACACCGCCAGCAGCAGCGCCTTGACCGTCGCCAGCTGCGCATCGAAGACGATCGACACCCCGATGAGCGTCAGCAGCACCCCCAGTGTGTCGCTCTTCGAGGTGGCATGCGCACGGCTGTACAGGTCCGGCAGCCGCAGCACCCCGACGACGGCGACGAAGCCGAAGAACGCCCCGCCGACGAGCAGCACGACCGCGGCGACCTCCATCGGCGTCATCTAGATCACCCCACCGCGCTCGACGGTGAACTTCGAGATCGCGATGCTCAGCAGGAAGTTCAGCAGTGCGTACACGAGCGCGACATCCAGGAACATCTGCTCACCGGCGATCACCGCGATGAGTGCGAGGATCACGACGGTGTTCGTCCCGATCGCGTTGACGGCGATCACGCGGTCCTGCATCGTCGGGCCCACCACCGCGCGGTACACCAGCGCGAGGGCGAACAGCACGAACGCCACCGTCACCGACACGAGCGTCAGCCCGATCATCGGTCGGGGACCTCAACGGCGGTGATCGCATCACGGTCTGCGGGGGCATCGATGCGGGCAGCCTCCCGTCCGTAGTAGATGAACCGCACCGCCCGCTCCAGCCCACCGTCGGCGAGGTCATCACGCGAGCCGGCCGTCAACGAGTGGATGACGAGCCCCTCCCCATCGGCGTCGACGGTGAGTGTCCCCGGGGTGAGCGTGATCGCGTTCGCGAGGGTCGTCACCGGCAGCCCACCGTAGACCGCCGCCTCCAGCCGGTCGAACCGGGGGGCGATCGGCAGCCGTGGTGCCAGGATGATCCGGGCGATCTGGACGTTCGCGATGAGGATCTGGAAGATGAGGTACGGGATGAACACCAGCAGGCGGATGGTCCGACCCACGAGCACGCGCAGCGGTGTCGGTGCGGCCAGGGTGATCGGGCCGAAGATCCACCCGGCCAACGCCGCGGTGATCGTCGCCGTGAGCACCTCGAAGGTGCTGGTCGACCCGGCGACCGCGAGGTAGAACACGAAGGTCACCAGTGCCACGCCCACACGGCCACCGAGGGAGGTGCCACGCTGCAGCGGCGTACGGGCGGTCCTGCGTTCGACGGGTGCCTCCTCGATCGCGTACCCCGCAGCCTCGAGTGCAGCCTCCAGCGAGACCAGCAACGGTGCGCTCCCCGCTGGCTTGTACTCGGGGTCGATGATGATCCGGTCGAGGGCATGCGCGTCACAGTACGCCCCCAGCACCGCAGCGATGTCATCAGGGCTGAAGAGGTACCGGTCGGTCCCGACGATGGCCGTCTCCAGCGTGAGTGACTCCACACCCCCACCCTCGACCCCCTCCTCGACCCAGGTGGCGGCCAGCTCGAGTTGGCGTTCCGTCGCAGCTCGCGCCGCTGCTGGGGCATCACCGCGCCAGCGGGCGACCGCGACGAGGTGGACCGTCGGGTCGTCGGTCGCCGCGGCGAGCACCGATTCGAGGGCGTATCCGACCGTCTGCCGCATCGTGCGTGAGACACCGACGGGCACCAGTACCCGTGCAGGCTCAGCCATCCCACCACCCCGGGGGACGCACGATGAGACCGATGAACATGCCAGCACCTCCATCCAGTGGTCAAATACCTCTTCCGCTCTCGGCTGTCCGATGGTTCAAATCGGACACCGACGCAGCCGCGATGATGCACGCACACAGCGAACGGGCGATCTCCCCGGTCGTGGGGGCGGTGATGATGGTCGCGGTGACGGTGCTGTTGGGATCGATGGTCGGCGCAGCGGTGCTGTCGTATGGCGATCAGCTGACCGAGCAACCACCGATCGCCGCCGTCTCCGTCAGCTTCGAGACGTCGCAGGCGACGGTGACGCACACCGGGGGGATGCCGATCGACGCAGCTGCGGTCCACATCGACACCGTCCGGAACGTCACCGTGACGCGGCCCGCACAGCTGCAGGTGGGCGCACCGATCACCGTCCGGACCGCCGATGGTGCGCCCTGGGCCGGCGAGACCCTGCATGTCCGCTGGGAGGGCGAGGGCGGTCGGACGGTGCACCTCACCGAGGCGACCGCACCATCGGGGTAATCGCCATCTTTTATTGAGAAGCTTCGGTACCGGCGACATGGACCTGCTCCGGGAGTCCCTTTTGGAAGCCCCGATCATCGAGAAAGGTGAGTATGAGTACTTCGTCCACCCGATCAGCGACGGGGTGCCGATGTTGACTCCGGGACTGCTCCGTGAGATCGTCATCAAGATCATCCGCAAGGCTGACCTCACCGACGTGGACAAGATCGTCACGCCAGCGGCGATGGGGATCCACATCTCGACGGCCGTCTCGCTCATGACCGACATCCCACTCGTCGTCATCCGCAAGCGGCAGTACGGCCTCGATGGGGAGATGCCGCTGAGCCAGCAGACGGGCTATGCCAGCAACGAGATGTACATCAACGATGTGGAGGCGGGGGATCGCGTGCTCGTGCTCGATGATGTGCTGTCGACAGGTGGGACGATGGTGGCCGTCCTCGACGCACTCGTGCAGATCGGCGCGGAGATCGTCGACACCGTCGCGGTCATCAAGAAGGAGGGGCCCAACAAGATCGATGACACCGATCATCACGTGAAGACACTGATCAACGTGACCGTCGAGGGGGGTGCCGTAGAGATCACCAGCCCACGGGGGGACGACTGACGGAAGGCAAAGCACTTACTCGCACCATCGCATCCTCAGGCGATGGATGCTGTTGTCCTCGCAGGCGGCTATGCGACACGCTTGTGGCCGATCACGCGTCACCGGCCGAAGATGTTCCTGCCGATCGGTGAGGAGACCGTCATCGACATCATCTTTGCCGAACTGGAGGCCGACTCGCGGATCGACCATGTGTTCGTCTCGACGAACGCCCGCTTCGCACCGCACTTCGAGCGGTTCCTGGCCGACCGGCCGTACCGGAAGCCGCAGCTGTCGGTCGAGCAGACCACCGATGAGGACGAGAAGTTCGGTGTCATCGGTGCACTCGCACAGCTGGTCGACCGCGAGGGGGTCGCAGACGACCTCGTCGTGATCGCGGGGGACAACCTGCTGTCGTTCGCTGTGGGTGAGTTCATCGACTTCTTCGAGGCCACCGCGGGACCGGTCATCGCCGCGTACGACGTGGGCGAGCCCGCCGACGCACGGCCCTACGGGGTGATCGAGTTGGACGGGACGGTCGTGACGGCGTTCACCGAGAAGCCGGACCACCCCGAGAGCTCGCTCGTCTCGATCGCCTGCTACGGCCTACCCGGGGCCACCCTCGACCTGCTGCCGGAGTACCTCGCAGATGGGAACAACCCGGACGAACCGGGGTGGTTCATCCAGTGGCTGCAGGCGGCACGGACCGTCGAGGCGTTCACGTTCGATGGGGCCTGGTTCGACATCGGCACGCCAGCGAGCTATCTGGATGCGGTCGCGTGGTATCTGGACGGAGAGAGCTACTGCTCGCCGGCGGCGACGGTGACCGGGAGCACCCTGGCTCCGGGTTCACAGGTCCTGGGTGCGGCGACGATCACCGACACGACGGTCGAGGCGAGTGTGGTCTTCGACGGAGCGGAGGTTATCGACTCACACATCACCACATCGATCGTCGATGAGGGTGCACGGCTCCGGGGGCTGCAGCTCGATGGCGCGCTCATCGGAGCGTACTCACGGATCGACGGTTAGGAGACCAGTCGGGCGTCCGTGATGGTGAACCGGCCCGCACCGTCGGCGAAGTGGGGCTCGCCAGCGATCGCGATCCGCCGCCGCATGTGTGGGCCGTCGACGACGAGCGTCTCGTACTCACCACCTTCGCCCAGCGGGTGCACCCCCACCTCCGCGTGCAGCGAGAGCAGCTCATCGAGTGCATCATGGTCGAGTCGCCGACCCAACCACCCAGCGTCCAGCCCCGCTGCAGCCACCTGGATGATCCGGATGTCGAAGCCAGCGTCGATCATCGACCGCCCCAGCTCCTCGGGGTCTGCCTGCCACAGCGGGGCGTAGAGGTCGATCGCGAGACGATCGCACAGTGCGCGGATACGGTCGGTCTGGAACCGGCTCGCGATCGCACCTGCGGTCACACCGATGAGACAGCCGTCGCATGCCGCATCATACGAGCGCAGTGCGCCCTCCAACGCAGCGGTCTCCGCATCCCCCTGATCGCCCGCATCAGCCGCCACCGCTGGGTCGGGGCCATCGTATGCCACCTCGACCAGCGGGAGGTCCATCGCCGTCGCGGCGAGCGCACACAGCTGCGTCGCCGGGACGTGGTACATGTAGGATGCCGGCGGCGCATGGACCGTCAGCAGCGACCGCAGCGGCAGTCCCGCCTCCTGGGCTCGGTACACCGCCCACGAGGAGTCCTTCCCGCCGCTGAACAGCCCGACCCACGAGGGGGGCGCCATCACATGTACCCGAGGTCACGCAACCGCCCCATGAGGTCCTCCTTGTCCTGTGCGCGGCCGGCCCGCTCGGTCGTGTTGGCCATATCCTGCAGCCATGCAGGCGTCTCGGCGGTCCGCTCCGTCGAGACCGCACTGCCCAGCGAGCGGAACCCCTCGAAGTACTGCGGGGGCACGGGGAGGTCATCGACCGCGATGCCCGGGGGGAGGTCCTCTGCCGATGCGGGCAGCCGCCCTGCGGGGTACGCGGGGACTGCCTCAGGGACGAGGTACCGCCAGAAGGTGTCCCACACCGCAGTCTCCTCGAACTGCAAGATCGGGTGGACACGGTCATGCGGGGGGTAGATCTCGGGGTCATGTCGCGGGGAGAAGAACGTCTCATCCGCGCGGGCGGCCTGCTCATCCCACCGCACACCCGAGATCACCCCGTCGAACCCCTGCGTCTCGAGCGTGTCGTTCAGCGCCACGGTCTTCAGCAGATGGTTGCCGACGTATGTGTCCAGCAGGAAGGGGAAGGTCGCATCATCCACCTCCAACAGGTCGCGGACGTGATGCTGGTTGTGAACCGAGAGTGCGTCGATCGGGATTTCAGACCCAGGGGTGAGGTCATGTGCGTCGACGTACGTGCCCACATCCTCGTTCTGTGCGATGTGCAGGTCGATGTCCCAGCGGTCCGCCCACCTCTCGAGGAAGCTGTGGATCGCATCGAAGTGCTGGAAGTGGTCGATGAACACCGCCGGTGGCACCGGCAGGTCATACTCCCGGGCGGTCTCGCGCAGCAGGTAGACCGTGAGCGTCGAATCCTTGCCGCCGGTCCACATCACCGCCGGATTCTCATACGTCTCGAGGGCGGTGCGGCACACCTCGATGGCCTGCTCGATCTTCGCCGGCAGGTCGGGGTACGTCGCGGGGCTCTCTCCGGCACCGGCGCTGTAGTCGACGGTCACGTACGCGGGGAACGCATCGGGCATCTCATGGGCCGCTACCGGAGGGACCACATTAGGCGTTATGAGACGGTCAGGATGTACAGGTCATTCACATTCGTCCCCGTCGGCCCCGTGTGGATGTGCCACCCCCGATCTGCGAGCGGCCCGTACACATCATGCTGAGCCAGCGCAGCATGCACCGTGGCATCGAGCGGCCCTGCTGGCACGAGTGCACCCGCCACATCGGTCGAGCCGTCGGCGCCATCGGTGTCCACCGCAGCGACCCAGCCCGACCCGAGCTGGTCTGCGACCCGCAGCGCGACCTCCTGCGTGGGGCCACCGCGGCCGGTCCCATCGTGCTGGACGGTGGCCTCCCCACCCGCGACGACCGCCATGGGGGGGTCAGCCACCAGATCGAGCAGTCGCCGGGCCACCGCCGCGGGATCGCCGGCGAGGTCGACGGGGCCCACGTTGGTCGCCCACCCCAGCACCTGCAGATGTGCCGCTGCCGCGTCGACCGCGGTCTGACCACCGGCGAGGATGTGGACCGACGCATCGGTCACCACAGCGGGGGTCTCGGCGACATCGCCCGCCGCACCCGCGCGCAGGTGAGCCCGCACCGCCGGAGGGACCGCTGCTGTGGTGAGATCCAGGATGGCACAGGCGTCGGCGTACGTCGTGGGATCTCCGACGGTGGGGCCGCTGCCGATCGCTGCGGGGTGGTCGCCGACCACATCGCTGATCGCCAGCGTCGTGACGGATGCGGGGGCACACTGCGCTGCGAGCTGCCCACCCTTGACCGCAGAGCAGTGCCGTCGGATGGTGTTGACCCGGTCGATGGGCAGCCCCGCGGTCAGCAGTGCCTCAGTCGTCGCCTGGAGGTCAGACAGCGACAGCGGGTCCGCCGGCTCGCTCAGGTATGATGATGCACCGCCGCTGAGCAGACACAGCACATGATCACCGGGGCCAGCGGCAGCACAGAGCCGCCGGACCATACGGGTCGCACGCACAGTCTGGGCCGACGGGGTGGGGTGGGTCCCGGCTAGCACGCGGATCGGGCCCGCCTGCTTCGCCTCGGGCCCGATGACCACCCCATCGGTGATCCGCGAACCACAGATCGCTGCGGTCGCCGTTGCCATCCGTCCAGCTGCCTTGCCGGCACCGATGACGTACAGGCAGCCATCGCCGTCCCAGAGCACCTGTCCGTCGAGCAACAGTGTGGTGCCATCGAGGGACAGCCGCCTCTCGATGACAGCGGCTGGGTCCGCAGCGGTGATGCCCGCATCGATCGCGGACCGCAGATCCGCAGCCGATGGCATCCTCAGTCCGAGATGAACTCGTTGTCGCGCCAGTTGATACCGTTCGCCTGTCCCTCTGTCTGTGCGGTGGTCTCGACGACCTCGATCGTCGCCGGGCGCTCCTCCCCCTCGACGACGCGGTAGGCCACGAGCTCCTCGTCGACCGCACTGATCGCGGTGACCGTCCCCTTCTCCGCGCGGGCTGCGATCTGCTGGAAGATCTGGAACATGGGGTACTGCACCGCCGTGTTCTGCAGGACCGTCTCCAGGTTGCCCTTGAAGCAGGCGTACTCGACCAGCTCGGAGGGGATCTCGAAGTCCTCATCGTTCCACTTCGGCGATCCCGGTCGGGGGGGCTCCTCCTCATAGACACGGTTCTCGGAGACGGAGGCCTTCAGCTGGGCGGTCGGGGTGTACTTGCTGAGTGACTCGTCTGCGGCCTCCGCTTTGAGGATGAGCGTGTTGTTCCGTCGCGTGAGCGAGAGTCCCGCGATCTCCTCGGGGAGCTCGGCCTCCTCATCGACGAACGTCTCGAGGTCCTCGAGTGGCAGTTCCAGGGTGGAATGGAGTCGGTATACGCGTCCTGACATTGTTTGAATCGAGGCCGGTCGTCGCCTGACGACGTCTCTGTTTCTGATACGGGAGCCGCCCTTAAAGGGGTCACCCTTCCGTGGGCTGATGTGCGACGACCGGTGTGCGCAGCGACCCGACCCCCTCGACCTCTGCGGTAACGACCGCCCCGGGGGCGATCACGCCCGCACCTGGTGTGCCTGTCGAGATGAGATCACCGGCCTCCAGCGTCATCATGCGGGAGTGGAAGGCGACGAGCTCATGGGGACCGTACAGCATGTGCTCGACGGTGTTCTCGGCGATGATCTCCCCGTCGATGCGGGTGCGGACGGTGACCGGATCGAGGTCCGTCGACGGCGGGAGCACCGTGATCCGGTCGCCGAGGACAAGGAAGCTGTCGAAGCTCTTCGATCGGGTGAGATACCGGGGGTTCTCCGCCAACACGTCCTCGGCGGTCATGTCGATGACTGGCATGTACCCCGCGATGACACCCGGCGCATCGGCCACACCCACGTCGCGACAGGTCCGCCCGATGACGACGGCCAGTTCCGCCTCCGCGGTCACCCGCTCGGAGATCGCAGGATCGGGCAGGCGGATCGGACCCCGGGGGCCCGTCACGGCCGTCGCGGGTTTGAAGAAGCTCGCTGGTTCGGCAGGTCGCTCCTCGTCGAGATCGGCCGCATGCGCCGCGTAGTTCAGCCCGATGCCGAAGCGCTTGCCCGCATCCCCGAGAGGGCGACCCAGCTCGATGTGCGTGCGGGGGACCGTCGGTAGCTCATCGAACGCTGTCGGATCGAGCGCGTCGGTCGACCCGAGGACCTCTGCGATCGTGTCGACACCTGGGAGGACGCGATCCAGCCGCAGCAGTTCCGCATCCCGACCATAGTACGCGACACCGTCGGTCGACCGACATAGGTAGTACTGCGAGCCTGCCAGCCCGCCGAGGGTGGACATCAGAGCGTCCCCCCGGTGGCACCACCGTCGACCGGCAGCGCCACGCCGGTGATGTACGATGCACGCGGCGACGCGAGGAACGCGACCGTCTCACCCAGCTCCTGGGGATCGCCCACCCGACCCAGTGGGTTCGACTCCCCACGCGCGGCCATCGCTGCATCCACTGAGGGGTACTCTCCGCGCGCGACCGCCGCCGCGGTCAGCTCCTCGATCCGACCGGTCGCATGGTAGCCAGGGAGGACGGCATTCACGCGGATCTGCGGCCCGAACTCCTGTGAGAGCGTCTTCGACAGCCCCAGCACCGCCATGCGGACGGCGTTCGACAGCACCATGCCTGGCTGGGCCTCCTTGACCGCCCGGGAGGCGATCATCGTGATCGATCCCCCCTCCCCGGCCCGCAGATGTGGGGCGGCCGCGCGCACCACACGCACCGCACTCATGACCAGCAGGTCGTACGCATCGTACCACTGCTCATCGGTGGTCGATTCGAACGGACCGGAGGGCGGTCCGCCTGCAGACGTGACCAGGGTGTCGAGCCGACCGAAGCGGTCGATGGCCACCTCGACAAGTCGCGGTCCCGTCTCCGCATCCGTGATGTCCCCAGGGACGCCCACGACCGTCCCGGCCCCGACCTCGTCGAGCGACTCGACTGTCGCCTCCAGTCGATCCGCGTCACGGCCGTTGACCACGACATGGCTGCCCGCCACCAGGAGGGCGGCAGCCGCCGCCCTGCCGAGTCCACGGCTCGATGCCGTCACCACCGCCACCGGTCCATCGTCTCCGTTCTGCATACCGCAGCTGTCGGGGCACGGTACCTAAAACAGGGGCATCGCTCGTCAGTTGGTGAGCAGCGGCGCGAGCTCCCCGCGCTCCTCGAGCTCAGCGACGATGTCGCTGCCGCCGATGAACTCGCCATCGACGTAGACCTGGGGGATCGTCTCCCACCCGCTGTGCGCGGCCAGCGCACGGCGGAACGCATCCAGTGCTGCGAGGGTGTCCACATCGGCGAACTCGTCGGTGTACTGGCCGATCAGCTGCACGGCGCGCTGGGAGTACCCACACTGGGGGAAGGTCCGGTTCCCCTTCATGAAGATGGCCACGTCGTGGTCGGCGATCGTCGACTCCACCGTGTCTGCGACCTCCGCCTCGGAGAGGTCAGGGTGTGGTGTGAACGTCATACACTACACAGCACAGCCAGCAGCAAAAGCCGCACGCCCTCACCCACTCGTCCGCTCGACGCGGACGACATCGATCAGCGAGTACACGGGGACGCCGTCGATGCTGTCGACACCCTGCTTGTCGACGATGACGACGCACGCGACGGGTTCGCCACCCTCCTCACGGATGGCATCGACCGTCTCCTGGACGGTCGTCCCCGAGGTGATCGTGTCATCGACGATGTAGCAGTCGCGGCCACGGATCGTCGCGAAGTTCCGCGAGAAGGAGCCGCCGAGGTCGGCGATATCGCCCTCCTCCCAGTGATGCTTCGCCGGTGTGTACGACGCCAGGTCGGTGTCCATCGTCTCCGCGATCACCGTCGCCAGTGGCACCCCGGCCTTCTCGACGCCCACGGTGAGGTCCACGGGGACGTCCGCCTTGCGCAGGAGGTCGGCCATCACCGCCCCGATCTGTGCCAGCCGGTAGGAGTCACGGCCGATCGCCGACCAGTCCACGTGGATGTCAGCACCGACCGGAGCGACACCGTCGGACCCGTGGGCACCGGCCGCCTCATGCTGGCCCACCAGCCACCGGGCGGTCTCGCGTGAGACGTTGAGTTCATCGGCGATCTCCCCACGGGAGAGGCCACCGTCGGCCAGCTCTCGCGCGGACTCGATCAGGTCATCGACGTTCTTCATATGCCGCGAATTCGATGGCGGTTTTTATAGTGGTGTCGTCACCGGCGAACACCTCGGGCGCCGCCGCAGGTGCCACGACGCTGTCGATGATCGCCTCGGCGAACCACGGGGGAGCCGACGCGAGCGTCTCGACCGCCTGCAGATACGCAGCGCGACCGGAGTTCACGCTGCCGACGATCGCCTTGTTGCCGATGACCAGCTCACGGTGGAGCCGTCCCGCATCCAGCTCGCGCACATCATCCGCGGGCACACCCAGCAGTGCCCCCACCCCACCGGGGGCGAGCGCCGCGATCGTCTCGAACGCGTGGGGTGCGTGCCCTGTCGCCTCGATGACCAGCGCGGGTGGCTCAGATGTCTCCGCGAGCGACGGGACGGGTGTCTCGCGGGTGTCCAGGTAGCTCGCACCCAGGCGCTCGATCACCGAGATCGTCGGATCGGGACGGTCGCGCCGGCCCATGCAGCTCACGCGACCGATGCGGGGGTCCGCCTGGAGGGCGAGCGTGCACAGCAGCCCCAGCGACCCGTTGCCGATGACGACCGCATGGGCGGGGTCCCACGGCACCGTCCGACGGGCGGCGATCGCCAGGTCGATCGCCTTGTGAGCGACCGACAGTGGCTCGATGAGGATGCCGACCGTCGCGAGCGATGCGGGGATCGCGACGAGGAAGCTGCGGTCGGCGACGAAGCGGTCGCGGGCGAAGCCATCAGCACCTGCGATCCCGCACTCATAGACGCTCGTCGGTGGTGCCATGTCCAACCGCGGTGGGGGCTCAGCGGTCCGTGGACGTCGCACGAGCGGGGCGACGACCGACCCGACGGGGAGGTCCGGGTGGGGGGTCTCGGTGATGCCGACAGCCTCGTGACCGAGGACGATACGGTCACGGTCGGCCGGTGGCGACCCGTGCGTCCCGGCGACGACCGCGTGGTCCGTCCCGTCGATGCCCACACGCAGGGTTCGGACCACCACCGCATCGGTGCCTTCAGCCACCGACGGGTCCGGACGCTCGGTGAGCGTGGGCGGTGACCCATCCAGACGCGCGGTGAGACACTGCATACCCGCAGGTGACACCGACGGTCGGAAAAGTGCTACCGGTCAGCGGTCAGATACGTCTCGACGAGCTGCGCAGCCAGCCCCGTGTATCCCGCAGGCGAGAGCGCCCGCACCCGCTCTGCGGTGACGGGGTCGACGTCCGCGGCGTCGAGCAGCGCCACCAGCGCCTCCAGGTCGACCGCCTCCCCGCGGGTCGCATCCCGCACCCGCTCGTACGCCTCGGCATCACCCGCCGCACGCAGGACGGACTGGACGGCCTCTGCCAACACCGCCGGGGTGGCCTCGACGGCCGCACGCATCGCCGCCGGGTCGGGTGCGACCTTCTGGAGTCCGCGGTGCGTGCGGTCGATGCCGATCAGCATGTGGCCGAAGGCCTCACCGAGGGCCCGCTTGGCGGTCGAATCCGAGAGGTCACGCTGCATCCGAGAGCGGACGACCGACCGGGAGAGCTCACGGGACAGCGCCATGGCGATCTCGAGGTTCCCCTCGGCGTTCTCGAAGTCGATCGGGTTCACCTTGTGTGGCATCGTCGACGACCCGGTCTCGCCTGCGGCGACCGCCTGGCGGAGGTAGCCCCTGGAGGTGTACGCCCACATATCCTGTGCGAGGTCGACCAGCACGCCATCGATGCCCGCACTCGCATCCAACACGCGGGCGAGGTCGTCACCCGGGTTGATCTGGGTGGTGAGGGCGATGGGCCGCAGGCCCAGTGTGCTGATGAAGTGACGTGCGAACGCGGGCCAGTCGACCGCCGGGGCGGCCACAACATGTGCGGCGTACGTCCCCGTCGCACCGCCAAGCTTGCCCTGCAGCGCATCGACGGCCGCCTGCAGCCGTGCTCTGGCACCATCGAGTCGGCTGTGATAGACAGCGACCTCCTTGCCGAACGTCGTCGGCGTCGCCGGTTGCCCATGGGTGTGTGCGGGCATGGGCATCTCGGCAGACTCCGCCGCGAGCGTATCCAGCCGACGCAGCACCCGCCCGATCGCGGGGAGCAGCACCTCTTGGGTGGCCGTCTGCAGACACAGCCGACGCGCGAGGTTGTTCACATCTGCAGAGGTGAGTCCGAAGTGGATCCAGGGATGCACACCAGCGGCGGTCTGCCCGCGGAGGAAGTACTCGACCGCCTTCACGTCATGGTTGGTCGCAGGGAGCGTCTCGGTCCCCTCCCGTTCGATCGTGACGATGCGGCGGGCATCTGCGACATCGAACTCGTCGACCAGCGTGTCCAGTGCCGCCAGCCCGGCTGCATCCATCGGGATGGGCAGGTCGGTCTCACGCACCAGTGCCTGCAGGTAGCGCACCTCGACAGTGACGCGACTGCGGATCAGTGCGGCCTCCGACAGCGATTGCACCAACGGGGCGGTCGCCGCCGCGTATCGGCCATCCACCGGCCCCACCGCGCAGAGTGGGTCATCACGCGGCCACGTATCCATGCCGGCGACTCCCGGGGCAGCTTGAAAAAGCATGCCGGTGCCACGACCGCAATCATCAATCCAGGTGCCCACCGAGGGACGGTATGCTCCGGTATGTGGGGGTGGCGGGCAACCGTGGTCGGAACCTGCTGCACCTCCAGGAGACGGTCGATGACGTCGCGACGCTGGTGGCGATCGTGGCGACCGACCCGGCTGCACCCATCGTCGATGCGGCCGCCGATCGCGATGTCGCGGTGGCAGTGGTCGACCCCGCGGACTTCGACGCCGCCGATGCATTCGATGTCGCGTTGGCCCGGGCGGTCATCGAGTACACACCCGATGTGGTCTGCTTCGACGGCATGATGGAGGTCGTGGGGACGAAGTACCTCGAGGCGGCACCACCGACGATCAACGTCCATCCGTCATTGCTGCCGGCATTCCGCGGGCTGGAGGTCCATGAGCGGGTGCTTGCGGCGGGGGTGGAGTACACCGGGTGCACGGTCCATCTCGTCACCGAGGGGGTCGACACCGGGCCGATCGTCACCCAGGAGTCCGTTCGCGTGCGACCGGACGACACCGTCGACCGGCTGCGTGACCGCGTGCGGACCGACGCGGAGTTCACCGCATACCCCCGGGCGATCCGGGCGATCGCAGCCGGTGTGATCGAGTTCACGGGCGATGACACCCTCGACCGCATGACGGATCATCCCCAGGTGGACATCCGCAGGGGGCGGCGCGAGCAGGTGCTACGGTACGGCGAGAACCCACACCAATCTGCAGTGCTGTACCGTGACCAGCGGGCGGAGACAGGGGGGTTGATCGGTCGTCAGCAGCTGAACCCTCAGGCACGGGCGCTGTCGTACAACAACTATCTGGATGCAGACGCTGCGCTGCAGCTCATCCGACGGTTCGAGGCTCCCGCTGCGGTCGTGATCAAGCACATGAACCCCGCAGGCTGTGCACAGGCGGACGATCCGGAGACCGCGTACCGACAGGCGCTGGCGACGGACCCGATGAGTGCGTTCGGCGGGGTCGTCGGGATCAACCGTGCGCTGGATGCAGAGACGGCCGTCGCCATCACCGAGTCGTTCAAAGAGGTGGTCATCGCCCCGTCGATCACCGATGCGGCACAGGAGGCGATCGCAGATGCGGGGTCGATCCGCGTGCTCACCTACGATGCATCTGCACCCACACCCACGCACATGACCACACCCATCACCGGGGGCTTCCTGCGCCAGTCGACCGACAGCTACCGGCTGAGGCCGGCTGATCTGGATGTGGTCACTGACGCGCCGGTGGATCTCGATGCTGCGGCCCTTGGGTTCGGATGGGAGGTCACCAAGCGCGTCACCTCCAATGCGATCGTGCTGACGAAGGGGACCGCGACGGTGGGTATCGGCATGGGGCAGGTCTCGCGTGTGGATGCGGTCGAGCTGGCGATCCGGAAGGCCCGAGAGCACGCCGAGACCGGTGACCCTGCGGGGGCTGTGCTGTTCTCTGATGCGTTCTTCCCGTTCCCGGATGCGATCGACCGGGCCGCCGAGGCCGAGATCGCAGCGATCATCCAACCTGGGGGGTCAGCGAACGATGCGGCCGTCATCGAGCGCTGTGATGAGCACGGGATCGGGATGGGCTTCACCGGGCACCGCGGCTTCCGACACACCTGATCGATGTGCACGATCATCGGCGCGATCGGTGCGTACCCGGGCCTGCCAGCGATGCTGGCGGGCACCCGCGATGAGCAGCTCGGCCGGACCGCGCGGCCCCCCTTCCGATGGCCGACACCGCAGATCGTCGCACCGCGTGATGAGCGGGCGGGCGGGACGTGGATGGGTGCCAGCGCCACCGGACTGCTCGTCGCGCTGGCGAACCGATGGGTGCGCGTCCCCGATGGCGGTGAGCGGTCACGCGGGCAGCTGGTGGTGGACATGCTGGCTGCGGATGGGCTGGCCCACGCCGAGCAGACCCTGGCCAGCACCGTCGAGGCGGAGACCTACGACGGCTTCAATCTCCTCGTGCTCGATGCGGACGTCGGTGAGGGGCTGTATGCCGAGTGGGACGGCACCCTCCGCGCTGAGCGCCTCGACCCAGGGGTCTACGTGATGACGAACGCGGGCCGGGATGGCCAGAGCTACCCACAGGCGCCTGGGCTGCCCGACCCAGCACCACGTGCGCGGGTCGCCGACGCACTCGGTGCGGAGGTGCGAGATGAGTCGACGGCAAGTGGGTTCACCGACCGGGTGCGTGCGCTGCTGGCGAGTCATGACCCGCCGGTGTGTCTGCACCGTGGGGATGACGTGGGGACGGTCTCCGCATCGGTGTTCCGACGCACCACAGACGGGGTGGTGACCGTCGAGCACACCCCAGGTCCACCGTGTACGACCGCCGCGCGGACGCTCGTCGAGCAGCTTTAATGACAGCGTCACCCCTATACACGTATGAGCGCAGTAGAGGCAGAAGCGGAGCTCTCCGAGGTCGAACAGGCGGGGCTCGAGCTGATCCGGTCGTCTGGCGGGATCTACCAGAGTGAGTTCTGGAAGGAGCTGGACATCAGCTCCCGCAAGGGGAGTCGCATCGCGAGCACCCTCGCTGAGACAGAGCTCATCGAGCGCGAGGAGGCTGTACACGATGGGCACACCACCTACCTGCTGAGCCCCGCCGCGCGGGACCTGGAGTTCGGACTCCTGATGGCGGGAGACCTGCTGTCACCGTTCATCGGGGAGGAGGAGGTCAACCCCGAGAGCAACTCATTCTCGCAGTGGCTGATGAACCTCGCCGCAGAGGAGTACTGACCGGTTACTCGGCGTCGTCGTCCTCGTCGCTCTCGTCGCCGTGCAGCTCATGTGCCGCGAGATGCTCGTCGATCGCATCATTGGTGAGCTGCCGGTAGGCCCCGGTGTCGACGGGGACGACCCCCACATCAACGCCGGCGGCATCGAGCCCGTCATCGCGGGTGGAGGCGATCGCCTCAAGGACGATCCCGATCGCCGCATCGAGGGTGAGATCGTCCTCATAACGCTCCTCGAGGAACTCCTGGAGGTTGTTGCGGTCAGCACCGATCGAGACGGCCTTCCACTCGTATGGTGTCCCGGAGGGGTCGGTCTCATACAGCCGTGGGCTGCCGTTTTCGACACCCGCGATCAGCAACGCGACACCGAACGGCCGCGCACCGCCGACCTGCGTGTACTGCTGGATGTGATCGGTGATCTGCTTCGTCAGCGTCTCGATGCCGATCGGTTCCCCATACCGCAACCGGTTGATCTGCGCGGACCGGCGTGCGAAGTCGATGAGCCGCCGTGCATCCGCGACGTGCCCCGCGGAGGCGACACCGATGTGGTCGTCCGCCTTGTGGATCTTCTCGACGCTGGTCGGCTCCATCAGCGGGGAACGTGAGCGCTTGTCCGCAGCGACGACCACCCCCTCTGGGGTCCGGATACCGATGCTCGCACTCCCCCGCTTGACCGCCTCGCGAGCGTACTCCACCTGGTAGAGTCGCCCATCGGGTGAGAAGATGGTGATGCCGCGATCGTACGCCTGCTGTTGGGCTTGTCCCTGCATGATTTCACTCGAGATCGAGTCGCGTCGCGCCGATATCGCCGGCGGGTCCGACGATGTCCACCTGCGTACCCTGGACGAACGCGGTACAGGGCTCGGAGTCGAACGCGACGTCCCGTTCATCGACCGCTCGGGTATCGTGATTCATATACCTTTCTTCACACGCAGCGATCGTCCCACACGTCCCGATCACCCGGGGGGCGACCGGCGTCGTCCCGACCGCATCGACAGCGGCGAGTACGCCCCTCGCCTGGGTCACGGCGGCATGCGGGGTGCGCACGATCGCCACCGCCTCACCGGGAGCCGACTCCAGGCGCATCACCCGCAGGTCTGTCTGTGCACTGAGGGTGGCACCACCGATGCGGCGTGCGGTCTGCCACACCGCATCTTGCACTGCGCGTGCATCCAAGGTGGCGTCCAATGGACAGCCCAGACGGACGGCGAGGTAGCGGCGACGCCGACGCATGTGCTTCGGAAGCGGTCTCATGGGTCCTCCTCGACGGTGACTCCCGGCGCCGGTGCGTCCTGTCGGCGGCGGTTGCGTGCAATGATCCGCCCCCAACGCTGCAGCCCCACCGTCACCCATGCGGGATCGATATCGACCAGCGACGCGAGCGCGGTGAGGTCACGGGGCGCCCGCAGCTGCCGGTGCGAGTGTGCTGCCGTGGTGATCACATACGGAGCATCCTCGTGCTGCAGCAGCCTGATGAGCTCACGACAGCGCTGGAGGTACCGGACCAACGAGCCACCATCGGCGGTCATGAGCGGACCGAGGTCGACGGCGATCGCCACATCATGCGCCCGGGCGGTCCTGACGATCACATGATTGACGGCCATGCGGTCATCGATCGACCCCACCAGCACATCCACCGCGGGATGGTCGACCGCGAAGCGATTCCGGGCATGGTCGCCCCCCTCGACCAGCACCATCGTGTGCTCTGCCCGCACCTGATGTAGCCCCCCGCTCATGCTCGCGACATCGGGACCCGACAGGACCGCCCCATCGACGACGTCGCACCTGCTGGAGTCGACCTGGACGCCACCCAGCACGACCAGCCCATCGTACCCCAGCGTGACCGCCTGCTGGGCGAAGCGGTGGGCAGTGGACCGACCCTGTGGGTAGGGGTAGACCGCCTCGTACAGCGGGGCATCCTCCGCAGGCATCACATCACCCATCGCCCAGTGACTCGACCATCACACAGAGTGCGCGTGCTGCCGTCTCCACCGCGGGGGCATCGACGTACTCGCGCGCTGCGTGCGCGATGGGGCCCTCCTCGTCCGCCAGCCGACCGGGGCCGAAGACGACGACCGGCGCGTCCGCGAAGTACGATGCCTCGGTCGCAGCGGGGAAGGCGGTGATCGATGGTTCGACCCCCGCTGCCTCCACCGCAGCAGTGAGCTGTGTGACCAGCCGGCTGGACGTCGGGGTGCGGAACGCGCTGAGGAATGGCGTGGACCGCTCCGCGAGCGTGGACGTCACCGCGACAGCCTCGGGCACCGCTGCTGCGACCGTCTGCTGGAGTCGCCGCTCGAACGCCTCCGCCGTCTCGGGTGGGATGGACCGCCGGTCCACCGTGAGCTCGACCGTCTCGGGGATCTGGTTGACGGCCGTACCCGCGTCGACCTGCGTCACCGTCGCGATGGCGGGCCCGAGCAGCGGGTCTGCCTGCACATCAGCATCCATCGTGTGGATCGCCGTCACCGCCGGTCCCACCGCATCGATGGGATTGACACACTCTGCAGGGGTCGCCGCATGACCGGCGCTGCCCATCAGCTGGACGGTCGCGACGAACCGGCCCTTCGCCGCCGGCGCCAGCGAGAGGTCGGTCGGCTCGCCGACGATCGTCATCGTCTGATCGAGGTCGACGGCCGCAGCATCGGTGGAGTCCAGCTCCTCATCCGTCGTGACCACGAGCGACAGCCGCACATCTGCGGGGACCTCCGCGGTCGTGAACGCCTCCACCATCGCTGCCAGCGGCCCCTTTGCATCCGCACTGCCGCGTCCATGCAACCTCTGCGTCTGTGGGTCCCACCGTGGGGGGATGTGCGGTGGGACGGTGTCCAGATGGGTGTTCAACAGCAGGTGTGTCGTCGCATCCGCAGCGCCACGGTGGGCGTACACCGCGCCCGATGACACCGACCGGTCGAATCCGGCGGCCTCCAGGGTATCACAGAGGAACGCACGCATGTCATCGACGTCCGCACTCGAGTCGATCGCGACCGCCTCCCGGAGGAAGTCGACCGGCGAGGGGGCACTCATCCGCCCACCTCGAGCAGCTGGGAGGCATCGACGGTCTGCTCGCCCGTGTGCGCGACAGGACCGATCAGATGGGCGGGACCGGCATCTGCCAGCAGCACCGTCAGCGTCCCACCCGGTGGACGCACGGTCACCGGCTGTGTCGCATCGGCGTGTCCCAGCCGCGTGGCGACCGCCGCGATCGCGACCGCCCCCGTCCCGCACGCCTGGGTCTCAGCCTCGACCCCTCGCTCGAACGTTCGCTGTGCGAACACCTGTGGTGCGGTCTGCGTGGCGATGGTGACATTCGTGCCCTCCGGGAACAGCGGGTGATGGCGAAGCGGTGGCGCGAGCTGTGCCAGCGCAACCGCATCGACCCCATCGACGAACAGCACCAGGTGGGGCACACCGGTCCACACCGCGGTCGCGTGCTGCCCATCGACAGGCGCGTCGACCAGTGGTGCATCGGCGCGGATGGGGATCTCCGCGGGGTCGAACCGCGGCGCGTTCATCTCGATGTCCACCTCGGACCCGTCGACGACAGCTGCGAAGCGGCCTGCAGGCGCCTCCACGGTGAGGTGGTCGGTCCCCAGGCGCTCGGCGGCCCATGCCGCAGCCACCCGTGCACCGTTGCCACACATCGCCGCTGTCGACCCATCCGGCTGCACCAGGCGCATGCGGACCACCCCATCACCGACGAGGGTGAGTACGAGCACGCCATCGGCCCCATGGACACCCGTCGAGGGGTCGACCACACCGGTGGTGCGGTCGCAGGCGACCCGCGCGAATGCAGCGGCATCACTGGGCCAGGACGTCCGCTTCGCATCCACGACCAGGAAGGCGTTGCCGGTCCCGTGCATGTGCTCGATGTGCACCGGCGTGCTCATCGGGACACCCCGCGGTCGCGTAGCAGCTCATCGAGCGTCTGATGTGGCACCGACAGCCTGGCACCTGTGTCGGAGAGCACCACCCGTGCAGGGCGCGGACGCATGTTGTACGTCGAGGCCATCTCGAATCCGTACGCGCCGGTGATGCCGATGGCCAGCAGGTCGCCGCGCTGCGGACGAGCCATCGGGCGCTCGGTCGCGAGCACATCACCGGTCTCGCAGATCGGGCCCGTCACGGTGACCGGCTCATGGGGGCGATCTGGGCCTGCAGAGAGGTTCGCGATCGGATGAAATGCGTCATACAGCATCGGTCGTAACAGCGTGGTCATCCCCGCGTCGATGCCGACGATGGCCTGCGTGCGCCCGGACTTGGTGGTGTTGACCCGGCTGAGCAGCACCCCCGCCGGAGCGACGAGGTATCGCCCCGGCTCGATCGCCAGCTGGACCGGACAGCTGTCCATCCGCTCGTCGATCGCTGCTGCGAGCGCGTCGAGCGAGAGTGGCTCCTCATCGGGATGGTATGGGACACCGAAGCCGCCTCCGATGTCCAGGTACTCCAGCGATGGCAAGCGCGCTGCGGCTTCTGTTGCGAGCGTCACCAGTCGGTCCACCATCCTCAGATGCGTCGCATGGTCATCGCCGAGGATGCCGCTGCCTGCATGCGCATGGAGGCCGACGAACTGCAGCCGGTCCTCATAGCGGTCGAGGACCGACAGTGCGGTCTCGATGGGGACGCCGAACTTGTCGGCATCGCCGGTGGTCACCTTCGCATGATGACCGGCACCCACACCGGGGTTGACCCGGAGTGCGACGCGGCCATCGTACTGCCGGTCGAGGAGCCGATCGAGCGTGTCGACCGCCCCCGCCGTCACCGTCATCGCCGGTCGGAGCTCCGCGCATTCGATGAAGAAGTCCAGATCCAGCGTCGGGGGGTTCACCGCGGTGTAATGCAGCCGTCCGGGGTCGATATCGGTCTCCAAGGCGAGATGCAACTCCCCCGCGGAGGCGCACTCGAGGCCGATGCCGGCATCGACGAGCGTCTCGAGCACCACGGGATCGCTGTTCGCCTTCATCGCATACCGGATATCTGCCCCGTCGAATGATGCTGTGAGGGCCGCAGCCCGGTCGGCGACCCGCCGCTGGTCGAGCACGTACACCGGCGTCCCGTAGGTGTCTGCGACCATACGCAGCTGCTCGTGGTCCCACCCATCCAACCATGCGGTCTCCCCCTGCATCGGTCCGCTCACCCCCGCAGCAGCTCCTCACGCTGGGTGCGATCGATGGTCTCTGCGGCCACATCGAGTGCGACCATCGCCGGCTTGAACGCCCCGGCGTCCTCGAACAGCGGGTGCGACCCGACCGATGATGGGACATAGCGGGTGAACACCCGGCGTTCGGGGGGGATGTAGCCGTAGCGGACCTCCTCATCGACGAGGTCGTAGATCGGCAGTCGTGGGGAGCACAGCACCCCCTCTGCGACGATCGTGTCGGCGCCGATGTGGAACCCGGAGGTCACCCGACAGCCCGCACCCAGTGAGACTCCATCTTCGATGATCACCGGGGCGTCTTCGACCGGCTCGAGCACCCCACCGATGACGGTGTTCGCACCCAGCTTGACACCCGTCCCGAGCTGCGCACACGACCCGACGGTGTCACAAGAGTCGATCAGCGTCTCATCTCCCACATACGCGCCGATGTTCACGAAGCTCGGGGACATCAGAATGCAGCTGCTGCCGATGTGTGCTCCACGACGCACCACCGTCGCATCAGGTGTGTTGCGCGTGCCGCGGTCGGCATACGACTCGGTCGCAGCCAACGGCAGCACATCGTTGTACGTCACGTCACCGTGAACGTGCGCGGTGATCTCCCCGGATGCGAACGTCAGCAGGATCCCCTGCTTGACCCACGTGTTCACCTGCCATCCATGGGGACCGCCTGCGGCCGGTTCCGCCGCACGGACATCACCCGCCTCGAGGGCATCGAGGAACGCAGAGAGGGTCGCATCGACGTCGTCGATCTCCGCCAGCGCATCCGCCTCATGGGCGGCCCACAGCCGTTCGATCTCCGATCGGAGGGTCATACCCCACTCTCCGGAGCGCCCGACAAGACAGCATCGAATGCATAGCTGCCGGCGGGGCGATCTGCAAGCCACACCGCAGCGTCCAGCGCGCCGGCTGCGAAGACTGCACGTGACCGCGCACGGTGCCGCAGTGTCAGCTCCTCGGTCTCCGTCGCGAACAGCAGCTCATGTACGCCGGCGATGGCGCCCGCCCGCCGGGCGTGCACACCCACCTCTGCGGCAGCACGCGGGGCGACCCCGTGTCGGCCATCCGTCCGCTCTGACGGACCGCCCGCGGTGGCGATGTCCGCGAGGAGTGTCTCTGCGGTGCCCGAGGGGGCATCCTGCTTGTGTCGGTGATGTGTCTCCGTGAGCTCGATGTCCGCATCCGGCAACAGCGTGACCGCCTCACGGACGAGCGCACGGAGGACGGCGATCCCACGGGAGAAGTTCGTCGCATGCAGCACCGGTACCGTCTCCGCGGCTGCAGCGAGTGCGCGATCATCTGGGACGGTCAGGCCGGTCGTCCCAGAGACCAGTGCGATCCCGGCCGCAGCAGCAGCATCGGCGTAGGTCACGACCGCACCTGCTGTGGTGAACTCGATGAGCACGTCCACCACCGATGCGTCCAGTGCATCCTGCAGCACAGCTGTGTCGATGACCTCCTCGACGGGTGCATCGACCGCCTCTGGTGTGGTGCTGATTCCCAACACCGGCTCCACCAGCGGTCGCTCCGCTGCGAGGGCGGCGACCGCCGCCCCCATCTGCCCACCGACCCCGCCGACGGCAACCCTGAGCGGCTCACTCATGATGAGGCAGCACCAGCTGTGAGCGACTCCAGGATGCGATGCAGCTCCTCGCGGTGCCCTGCGGCAAGCGGGGTCAACGGGCGACGGAGTGTGCCATCGATGTGGCCGCGCGCCGCCAGGGCAGCCTTGACGGGGATGGGGTTGGACTCGACGAACAGCTGGTCCACCAGCGGTGCGAGGATGTGATGCACCTCGCGTGCCCGGGGCAGCTCTCCCGAGAGCGCTGCGTCCACGAGGGCGACCGTCCGTTCGGGCTCGACGTTCGCGACGACCGAGATCACCCCCGTCGCCCCGATCGCACACAACGGGAGTGTGAGTGGGTCATCACCGGAGACCACCTGGAATGGGAGGTCTGCGGTCCGGCGGATCACCTCGCTGATCTGTGCGACATCGCCGCTGGCGGCCTTGTATCCGATGATGTTCGGATGTGTCGCAAGCATGGTGACCGTCTCGGGTGTGATGTTCGATCCCGTGCGGCCAGGGACGTTGTAGACGACCTGCGGGATCTCGACCGCATCAGCGATCGCCTCATAATGCTCGAGGATGCCCGACTGCTCGGGGCGGTTGTAGTACGGGGAGATCAGCAGCAGGCCATCGGCGCCTGCGTCTGCCGCCCGCTGTGAGAGCTCGAGCGCCTCATCCGTACTGTTCGAGCCCGACCCTGCGATGACCGGGATCGATTCGACGGTGTCGACGACCGTCTCGATCACCTCGATGTGCTCGTCGTGGCTCAGCGTCGCTGACTCCCCGGTCGATCCTGCGGGGACGATACCGGCGACACCGGCGGTCTCGAGGCGGCGGACCTCGGCGCGGAGCTGGTCATGGTCGATGTCGGTGCGTGTGTCGAAGGGGGTCACCAGCGCCGGGAAGACGCCGGTGAGGTCGAGTTGTGTCATTGGTCTGGGTGATGTGCGGTCAACAGTCGAGACGTGCGGGTCGGGGCGGACACCGTCTGCGGAGGCGCCCGCTCACCGTTTCCCATCAGAGAACAGACCACCCGCTCCGACGGTCGGACCGGCAGCAGCTGCGGTGGTGAGCATACTGATAAGCGTGCGAGTCGACGGTAAATATATTTCGCCGGGTGGAGCGAGGATGCAGCGATTAAAGCACACCTCGGCCGAACAGCTGGCAATGGCCGACCCCGACACGATCGAGCGACTGCGTGCTGTGGCGGCATACCAGTTCGGCCCAGATGCGGGGCAGGCCCTGTTCCCCCCGCATGAGACGGACCAGATCACCGTGCAGCGGTCGACATCCGGGCGGCCACGGCAGCTCATCGCCCCCGATGGGCGGGTCTGCTCATACGGGACAGACGGACGATTCACGCTGGGGCTGGAGGGTGGACGGCGACTCGTCGCCGCGACCACATCACCACGGTGCCGGGTGTGCATCGCCGCGGAGGCCGAACCGTTCATCAGGGATGGGAAGAACGTCTTCGCGAAGTTCGTGACCGCCGTCGACGAGCGGGTCCGCGGGGGCGATGAGGTCGCCATCTGCAGTGGGGAGGACGAGCTCATCGCCGTCGGGACCGCACGGGTCTCAGCGGCGCTGATGTTGGACGCGGAGTATGGGATGGCCGTCAAGACACGAGAGGCGATCGACCCCTCATAGCCCCAGGGCGATACGGAGGGGGACGCCCGCGGCCCCGACCGCGATGAGGTAGCCCGCGATCGCACCACCGTTCAGCAGCGGGAGCCCTGCGTGCGCACGTCCGCGCAGGACCAACCCCAACAGCGCAAGCAGGCCCACGATCGTCCCCACCATCGCCCCGATGACGGGCAGGCTCACGCCACCGAGGACCGGCGGTGCCGGCAGGAACATCGCCGCGGAGGTCACGAGGATGGCAGGGATGACCGCATCACCCAATCCGATGAAGAGTGCATCACGTTCGCCGGCGCCAGCCGGGTCTGCATCGGCGCCGAAGTCCTGCATCGAGAAGGACCGCCGGATGGGGATCACCAGCACGACGGGCAACCGCAACCGCATGACCCCATCGGCAAGATCCAGCATGTGACCCGTCCGGTAGACGCTGATGAAGTCGTACACCGCAAGCACCACCAGCAGGATGAACACCGGTGCGAGCCCGAAGCTGATCCCGAAGATCCCCGCAGCCCCCGCACCGACGACGATGCCCGCCGCGTCGATCACATACCAACGAGGGTGCAGGTACAGCGCCGCCACCAGCGCGGCCGCGAGTGCCACCCCCGCCAGCGGCGCGACAATCACCGACAGCACGTACCAGCTCAGTCCGCCCACCGCCAGCAGCACGAACGCCTGCATCACCCACCCTGCACCGAAGCGGAACGCCAGGAGCATCACCCCGGTGACGACGATGATCCCGCCGATGTACGCAAGCGCATTGAGTGGGTTGCTGGGGTCCTCCACCGCCTGATACCCCGCCGCATCGAATGCGGGCACGAGCGTCAGCCCCAGCAGCTGCACGATGAGGAAGATGCCCACGGCCGCACTGATGCCGATGGCGAGCCGCTGGGGCTGGGTCAGCATCATCTGGCGTACACCCGCTGGCCGACCAACGCCACACCGGTCTCCTGGTCCCTCGGCGAGATCGCCGCATATGGGGCGCGCACCGGACCGAAGATGTCGACGATGCGGCCCACCCGCTGGAGCTCCTGGTCGACGACGATCGTCCCGATGCGCGGTGGCTCGTCCGCGTCGATGGGGACGATGGCGAGCCGCTGGCAGATGTGGGCGACCGTCCCGACCCGCACCATGCTCATCCGCGAAGCACCTCAACGATCGCGGCGACAGCCAGCACGACGTCGCGCTTCGACTCATCGGTGGCTGCCTCGACACGCACACGACCCCGTGCTTCGACCTCACGGGGGTGACACACATCCGGTTCGACCGTCGCCGTGTACCCGATCTGTCGGACCGCCGCTGCGATCTCCTCGACAGCGGGGTCGGCGACCGCATCTGCCTGCGACACCCGCCGACCACCACCCCGGCTGACCGCGGCATCGATGTAGCGGGGGTAGATCAGATTCTCGACGGCCATCTGTACCCACCCTACCGTGGATGGGTGTTAAAGTCGCGCGGTCACATCGGCACGCGTTAACGTCCAGGCGCTCACGTCGGGTGTATGGAGGCGGCGAACGAGCGAGTGCACACGCTGGACCCGCGTGTCCGCTGGCGATGGGCGATGCGGGGTGTCGGACCGGTCCTGGCGATCGCAGCGGTGGCGACAGCCGCAGTGTGGGTCGCAGCGGTGCCGGTGCCACCGGTGGTCGTGACAGTGGGACTGCTGCTCGGGGGAGGGGTGCTCGTGGGGGCTGTCGTTCGGTTGCGGTTCCGACGATGGCGGTACAGACTCGACCCCGATGGACTGACGCTCACTCATGGCGTGCTCACACACGTGCAGACGGTCGTCCCGTACACGCGCATCCAACATGTGGACACACGGCGTGGACCGCTCGATCGCGTCTTCGGGCTCGGAGCCGTCGTCGTCTACACCGCTGGAACGCGGGGTGCAGACGTCACCATCCCCGGACTGAGCACGGGGGAGGCCGAGGTCATGCAGGAGCGGCTGCGAGATGCGAGCGAGCGTACCGCCGGTGAGGACGCCGTCTGATGCGGCAGCTCGCGCCACGGTCGATCATCCATCGGACGGGCACGCGTCTCGCATCGGTGGGTGTGATCACCGTGGTGGGACTGCGACAGCTCCTGGTGGCCATCGGCATCACGCCCGGTATCCTTGGATGGACGGGGGTCGTCATCGCCGCGGTGTCGGTCACCGCGGCTGTGGAGACCGTCGCGGTCCGGCGGGTCCGGTTCGAGCTGACCGCCGCGGGGCTCCAGCTGGAACAGGGGGTGCTCCGGCGCGATGCCCGGCAGATCCCACTGCACCGGATCCAGCGGGTCGACATCGCCCAGTCGCTGCCACTGCGTGTGCTCGGGCTATCGACGGTGCGATTCCGCTCGGCGGGTGGCGGGGGTGCAGAGGCGGAGCTGCGACATCTGCGGCGGGCAGAGGCGGTGGCATTGGCCGATGAGTTCGATGCGATCACCCAGGAGACGGGAGGTGTGCAGACGGACGCCGCGACGGGGGAGCTGCTGTTCCATCTGGACCGTGGTGGGCTGCTCCGTGCAGGCGTCTATGGGGTCGACCTGCGGGTGCTCGGGGGGATCACCGCAGCCATCTCGACGGTGGGGCCGACACTGCTCGACCAGACCGTCTTCGGGCCGGTCCTGCTGCGGTGGGTGACCGCGGAGGCGGCGGTCGTCCCCGGGGTGGCCGTGCTCGTGTTGGTGGGGGCATGGGGCATCGGTGCGGTGCGTCGCATGGTCCGCTTCGCGGGCTTCACCATCGAGCGGGTTGCGGAGGGCTACCGCTACAGCGGTGGTTTCGGCGCGCGGTACCAGGGGACGATCCCCGCGGAGAAGCTGCAGTCGGTGCAGCTGGTCGACACGCCGGTGAGCCGACGGTTCGGGTATGCCGCACTGACTGTGCAGACTGCGGGTGGCGTCGAGGGCGGGGGCGGTTCGACCACCGTCGTCCCGCTCGCACCGCGAGCGGAGGTGCGTGCGGTGGCGGAGGCACTGGGGGTCACACCCGCGACAGCGCTCCGCCACCCCCCACTCCGGGCGCGCACACGGTATCGGATCCGAGCGGTGGCGGTGGTGGGGGTGACGACTGTGGTCGCTGCCCTGGTCGGGAGCCGGCTCCCCGTGATGCTGCCGTGGTGGGGGCCGTTGGTGTTGGTGCTACCCGGGATGTGGATCGCAAACCAGCAGTGGCTCCATCGCGGATACCACATCAGTGAGTCGCACCTCACCACCCGCACGGGGGTCCTGCGACGGCGCACCACGGTGGTCCCGCTTGGGAAGGTCCAGACGGTCCGGATCCGGCAGACACTGCTGCAGCGGCGGCGGACCCTGGCATCCGCCGGGATCGACACCGCAGGTGGCGCGGGGGCGACCGCGATCGACATGGATGCACGGGGGACGACCGCTGTCTCCGAGGCGCTGCGTGCCCCGTTCACCAACCTCGACCCGCTCAGTCTCGTGCCGCGGTGACCGCAGCCATGTGCGCCTCGGCCGCGGTGCGGATACGAGCGGCATCCGGATCGGTGGGGTCCGTCCCTGCGAGGAGGCTGCTCCCGACACCGATGCACGATGCACCTGCATCGAAGTAATCGCCGATCGTCGTGGGGCTGAGACCCCCCGTGGGCATGATCGGGGGTGGATTTAGCGTCGCCCGAAGCGCCGCCACCATCGCCGGTGAGGCCACAGAGGCAGGGAAGATCTTGATGATGTCCGCACCGGCCTGCATGGCACCGTGCACCTCCGTGGGGGTGAGACAGCCCGCCGCGGTGGGCACCCCTGCGGCGTGAGCTGCGTCGATCACTCCGGGGTCGGTGATCGGCGAGACGATGAACCGCGCACCGGCATCGACGAACGTGTCGATGGATTCGGGATCGCGCACGGTCCCGACGCCGGCGGTCACGCGGGGATCGTCTGCGATCGCTGCGAGGCCATCAGTCACACCGGGGGTCTCAGCGGTGAGCTCGATCGCACTCACACCGCCGTCGACCAGTGCATCGACGACCGGTGGAAGCACGGCTGGTGGGATCCCCCGGAGGACGGCGACCAACCCGGCATCGACGAGGTGCTCCACCACGGCCGTGCGTTGCATGTGCGCATCCGCGATGGGTGCCCGCATAAGCCCTGCCCCCAGGTCACAGTCGCGGCAGGAGGCGGGCAGCGAGCACGAGGGCGACGAGCATCACCACGATGATCGGTCCCAGCCCGAGGGGTGCGACCGTCCCCTCGACGGTGACGAGGCGGATGGGACGGACAACGTACGTCAGCGGTGAGAGTGCCATCACCGGCGCGAACCACGTCGGCAGCAGTGCGGCGGGGATGAACGTCTCCGAGAGGAACAGCAGTGGGAGAGCGATCGCGTTCGCAGCAGCGATCACACCATCCGTCGAACGCGTCAGGCTCCCGATGAGCGCACCCACCGCACCGAAGGCGACAGCCCCCGTGCTCACCGCGAGGGCGATCAGGGCCAGCCCGGCGAGCGACGGCAGCCCGATGGGGGTGACCGCGTAGACCAACACGAGCAGGAGGAACGCGGCGATGACCACGATCGCGGCGGTCACCAGGGTGTGTGCGATGAGCCACTCCAGCCGGGTCATCGGCCCGGCTGCGAGCAGGACGAAACGGTTCGAGTCGCGATGTCTGGCGACCGTCGACCCGATGCGGGACAGGGGGGTGAACAGCACGACCACCGCCAGATAGCCCGCGACGTAATAGCTGGGCGGCTCACTGAACAGCCCGCCAGCGGCGGGGCCCACCTGGACCAACACACCGAAGATCAGGACGATGATCGCGGGGAACGCGAAGGTGAAGAACACGGCTGTCCGCCTGCGGAGGAACGATCGTGTCGCCAGGTGGGCCTCGGCGGCGATGCGGGTGCGAGCACCCATCACTGAGCCTCGGTGAGCGTCGCGTACACATCCCCCAGACTGCTGCGGTCCCAGCTGATCCGCTCTGGGCGCACGTCGGTCGACTCCAGCCATTGCACCACCGCTGCGGCCGTTGCGAGGTCACAGTCGGCCACCTGCAGCCGGCCATCGACCACCTGTGGATCGGAGACCATCGGCGGCGATGTCGGGGGGGCGGGGGTGATCTCCAGTCGGTGCGCACCTGCGACCCTGTCGATCAGTGCGCGGGGATCGTCCATCGCAAGCACCGCACCAGCATCCAGGATGCAGACCCTGTCGGCGAGGCGGTCGACCTCTGCGAACGAGTGTGAGGTGATCACCATCGTCGTCCCCGCCTCCCCGATCCGCTCAAGCTCATCCCACATGGCCCGCCGTCCTTCGGGGTCGATGCCTGCGGTCGGCTCATCCAGCAGCAGGAGCTGGGGGTCGTGGGCGATGGCCATCGCCACACACACACGGCGCTGCTGGCCGCCCGAGAGGCGCTCATAGGGTCGGTCGAACGATGCCGCAGCCAGCCCGACCCGGGCGAGGACCGCTGCGGCGTCGGGATGTGCGTCGTAGCGTGCGGCATGGTGACGGATCAGCTCGCGCGGCGTAAGCCGTCGTGCTGGGGTGAACGCCTGTGGTAGGATACCGATACGCCGTCGGTCGACACGGTCGACCGGATCACCGTCGACCTCCACGGATCCTGTCACATCGATCACACCGGCGATCGCTCGGACGAGCGTCGTCTTCCCAGCGCCGTTGGGACCGACGATCGCCAGCACCGAGCCACGGGGCACGCTGAGCGAGACGTCGGTGAGCGCTGTCGTCTCACCATAGCGATGGGAGATGTCTGTCAGCACGACCGCTGGGTCCATGGCCGCCCAAGCGGGGGTCCGGGCAAAAGGCTCCCCATCCGTCCAGATGATTATGAGGTGGGCACCGCAAGCTATCGCATGGACCTTGGGACCCGACCTCTGGGCGAGACCGGCATCGACGTCTCCGAGCTGTGTTTCGGCACCTGGCGCTTCGGCCGAGAGACCGGCGGTCAGACGGAGACCACCAAGCAGGAGGCGCATGCGATCTTGGACCGTTTCGCCGCAGCGGGTGGGACCTTCATCGATACGGCCAACGTCTACGGCACGCCCAGCGGGACGGCAGAGCGGTGGATCGGTGAATGGCTCTCTACACGCGACCGGGACCGGTTCGTCATCGCCTCGAAGGTGTACTTCACGATGGATGAGTCGCATCCGAACGGGAGTGGCCTCTCGCGCCGTCACATCCGCCGGCAGATCGAAGGGACGCTGCGGCGGCTGGGGACGGACTACCTCGACCTGTACTACATCCACCGGTGGGATCCGACGACACCGATCGAGGAGACGATGCGCGTGCTGGATGCGCTCGTCGGCGAGGGACGGGTCATGTACCTGGGCGCATCGACGATGGCAGCCTGGCAGCTCATGAAGGCGATCGGGACCGCACGAGAGCATGGGTATGAGCCCTTCCGGGTGACACAACCGCTGTTCCACGCGGGCTACTACCACGATGTCGAGGCGTATCTCGATGTGTGTGCGGCAGAGGGACTGGCCGTGTGTCCATACTCACCCCTTGCGGGGGGCTTCCTGACGGGCAAGTACACCCGGGCGGATCCGGAGGACCCGACCGCCGTGACGGGCCCCGCGGGGTCACGTGCGAGCATCGATGAGCGGTTTGCGAACTTCTACCTCTCCGAGCGGGGGTGGGCAGTGCTTGCCGCCGTCGAGGCCGTCGCGGAGGAACTGGGGGCCACACCGGCACAGGTGGCGGTCCGCTGGCTGATGCAGTACCCCGACGCACCGGTCATCCCGATCATCGGCGCACGCGATCCCGACCAGCTCGACGACACCCTCGGGGCAGCAGCCATCGAGCTGTCGGCGGCCCAGTACGACCGGATCATGCAGGCCCGCTACGACGCGGAGGGGCGGATCATCCGGAGCGGATGAGTGGTCGGTAGCTGAGCAGGGCCACCGTCACCACGTACACCAGTGTGGAGAGATCGAACGCATACGTGCTCGCGAGCACCGCGAGTGCACCGGTCGAACCCACGAGGCCCGTCAAGAGGGAGGCGACGATGGGCCACGTGCAGGAGATGCATGAGAACAGCCCGATCACGCCCACCGCAGCTGACTGCAGGGTGTCCACCGCGAGCACGTACACGAGCACCCCGAGGGTGATGTACCCGAGTACACGGGCGGGGAAGAGGAACACCGAGAGGACGGGTGTGGTGATGATGGGCGCCGGTCCCCAGTAGGGCGCCAAGAGGGCGAGTCTGACATCATAGCCGGCTGCGGGGGTCAGGACGACGATCCCACCCACCAGTGCCAGCAGACCGGTGTAGCCGACAGCGATCGCCAGGGCGCGCCGATCGAGGACACCACCCGGGCGCGGCACCTCGACCCGCAACAGCACCAGCCCCGCGATGACCACCCAGGTGATACCGTATGCGACGATCCGATATCGCAGCAGTTGCAGCTGGGCGACGCCGATGTAGGCCCATGCCGCCACGACCGCGAGGACCGTCAGCAGCAGTGCCTGCCTGACGGCGCTCGTGCGGGTCACACCGCCGTCTCGAGGATGATGCTCACGAGGACGACCCCCAGATAGGCGTTCGATGCATGGAAGCTGCGGATCGCCGTCCGCGTCTCACTGCGATGATGCAGGAGCACCACGAAGCCCAGGAACAGCCCCCCGGCGGCCACCGCGGCGATGCCGAAGCCCAGCCCGAGGTCCGTCTGGACTGCCAGCAGGACCGTCGCGATGAACGTCGCAGTGAGGTACCAGAGGATGTGCTTGCGCGTCGTCGTCGCCCCGCGGACGACCGACAGCATCGGGAAGCCACCGCGCTCATAATCGGCCCGGTACGCGAGTGCGAGGTTGTAGAAGTGTGCGGGGGTCCACAGGAAGATGACCGTCGCCAGCGCCACTGCCCCCAGTCCGACGTCCCCGGAGACCGCCACCCACCCGATCACCGCCGGGAGTGCACCCGCTGCACCGCCGAGGACGGTGTTCTGCACCGTGTTCGGCTTGAGGATGAGCGTGTAGATCACCGCGTAGAAGACGATCGCAACCGCTCCCAACAGCGCGACGACGGGCCGAACCGACCAGAAGGTCACCAGCGCAGCGACCGTCAGGATGGCACCGAATGCCGCAGCACGATGGACACCGACCGCGTCGGTGGGCAATGGTCGGTCTGCGGTCCGTCGCATCCGTCGGTCGACATCCCGCTCGAGGATGTGGTTGAAGGTCCCCGCGGCACCGATCGCGAGCACCCCACCCAGGAGGGTCCCCACGGCGGTCCAGACGGTGATCGAAGCGCCCGTGGTCGTCGCGAGGAACATGCCCGCTGCTGCGACCAAGCTCAGCAGCCACATCAGTCGGGGCTTCATCAACGAGAGGTACATGCCCACCCGGGTCGTGGGCCCCGGATCTGCCGCCGCATCGGTGATCTCGTCCCGGTGATGCTCACCCGCCGTCGTCGTCTCGAGACGCCAGGCAAGCGCCACCGACAACAGCGTGAAGATCGCGAGCCCACCGGCCAGATGGACCGCACCGACGACCACCGTCGACACCCCTGCGGCGATCGCCAATCCGGCGAGCGCCTGCAGTGGATACAGCACCGCAGCGACCGCGACCGCCAGCCGTGTGCGCACCCGATGGGGTGCACGCAGCATCCGGCCTGCGGTGACCGCGCCGACGATGCCGACCAGGACGGCGAGGGACCTGTGGCCCATCACCACTCCCGCTGCAGACCACCCCGCGAGCTCCGGTCCGCAGATGACCTGTCCAGCACACCGCTCCAACGCAGCGGTCATCTCGGTCGTCACACCGAGCATGACCAGCAGGTACACCCCCATCGCGGTGGCCGCAAGCAGGCCATCGGTCCGCAGATCGGGGTCTGTTCTCATCGCATCAGATGAGGCTGGTGACATACTTAGGTGCCTCGTTGGGGGCGCTCAACTGCGGCACTCAGCAGGTTTTTATCGGTCATGCCCTAAGCCGCGATCATGCAAGCACCGCGTCTGGGGAGCATCATCATCGGTGCGCTCATCGCGGCGGTGGCGATGGTCGACCCGGTCGCCGCACAGGCGTCGGCGACGATCGAGCTGATCGATGAGCTGAATCTGAAGCTGCTGTACGTGGCGATCCCCATCACGCTGCTCGTCGAGGGGATCCTCATCTATGCCATCTTGCGCTTCCGGGACAACGAGGACCCGAAACCCACCGAGGAGAACCGCCGTCTCGAGATCACATGGACCATCGCGACCGCCATCATCCTGGTGTTCGTCGGGGTGGCGTCCTATGGCGTGCTCGCGGATGAGGCGGTCACCTACACGCCAGATGCGGAGATCCAGGGTGATGTGGTCGTCGTCGAGGCGGAGGCGTACCAGTGGGGGTGGGAGATGACCTACCCCGACGAGGAGATCTCGACGGGCACGGAGATCGTCATCCCCGCCGATCGACCGGTCCGGTTCGACATCACCTCGCGTGATGTGATCCACGGCTTTGCGGTGCCAGAGTTGGGGCTGAAGCAGGATGCGTTCCCACAGCAGGTCAACAGCCTGCAGACGGTGGCGTACGAGGAGGGGACCTACCAGGGCTACTGCACCGAATACTGCGGAGTGGCACACTCGCAGATGTACTTCACCGTCGAGGTCGTCTCCGAGGAGGAGTACGAATCCTGGTTGGCCGAGCAGAAGGCTCAGTGAATCGACCGGGTCTCGAGGATCCGGTCGATGATCTGCCCCGATGAGAGCAGCTCATCATCGGTAGGCGTCCGGGGGCCGACCCGAACCACCTCCGCGCCGATTCCACGTGCGTCCAACGCGGCGGAGAGCGCATCCACATTGTGATTCTGGTCATGCCCGAGGACGATCACCTCCGGATCGATCGCCACGATCGGCACGAAGATATCCGTGGGGTCGCCCAAGTGTGCGGCGGTGACCATCTCGAGGGCATCGATGACCTCCACCCGCTGTGTCGCAGCCAGCACGGGGGTCGGCTTGCCCTCGATGTTGGGAGCGCGTGCGATGATCACGTGCAGTTCATCCCCAAGAGCAGCCGCCGCACGCAGGTAGTGGAGGTGCCCGGGATGCAGCAGGTCGAACGTCCCCTGTGCGACCACGCGACGGGTCATGCATCCTCCGGGGGGAGGTCGAGGTCGTCCTCGGTGAAATCGAAGAACGCCGCGGGGTCTGGGAGGTCCACATCCACCGTCCGCAGGGCACGGTGCGTGCCCGTGCGGTCGTATGCCCGCCAGTCATCAGGGCCATAGGGCGCACCGAGGATGATATGCAGCGGCCCGGACCCGAAGCTCCGTCTGTCTGTATCGCTGGGTGTCAGCACGCCGTTGGGGTGTGAATGCACCGAACCGACGATCGCCTGCTCGTTGGGGATCGTCACACTCCGGATCGTCGCCTGCACCGGCGACGAGGTCGTCCCAGGCAGTACCAGCACATCCGTGACCACCCGGCCAGCACCAGGGGTCATACTCGCCAACGCCGGATCTGCACGGAGCAACCCCATGAACTCATCCGGATGCTGGTCTTCGGCACAGGCGCGCGCGAACGCCATCGCGTCGGTCGCGATCGCCCCGACAGCACCTTGCCTACTCATCGGCAGTGCTAGCTAGTGGCAGGTGCTAAGGGTTGCGATGGGGTCACGGGAGTGTAAAGTCTTAACCGCGGTGCACAGCAGGTTTGACCATGAGTGAGACGCCGGAGACGGCGGGTGACCAGCCCGTGGTCTTCGATCTGACACCCTCTTGTACGACCGCGGACCTCACCGAGGGAGCGGCGTATCATGCGGTCGTCGATGGGGTGGTCCCGTACGGCATCTTCGTCGAGCTGGCACCGTCGGTCAGTGGCCTGATCCATGAGTCGGTCCTCGAGCGCTCGCATGCGGTCGGTGACCGACTCACCGTGACACTGAGTGAGATCCGGGAGAACGGCGATCTCTCGTTCACCGAGTACGATGGTGAGAGCTACGAGACCGTCGTGATCGAGCACGTCCCTGAGATCACGCCAGTCGCCGACCTGGACACCCGTCAGCAGGCGACCATCGATGTCCGGGTGATCCAGACGCGCCAGACCGGTGGACCGACGCTGTTCCGCGTGACGGATGGATCGGGGATCGCCGTCGCCAGTGCGTACACCGCCGCGGGGGTGCGTGCATACCCCCTCGTGGAGGTGGGTGATGTGGTCCGCATCAGCGGTGAGATGGAAGAGCACGCAGGGACACACCAGCTGGAGGTGAGTAGCCTCGAGCGACTGGATGCCGAGGCTGCCGCGGATGTCGATGCTGCGATCGATGCTGCGATCGCGGAGGCGGCACGGCCCGCCGTTCCCGACCCACTCATCGAATGGCCGGCGTTCGCACCGCTGTACGCGGAGCTCGCAGAGGTCGCCGAGCAGCTCAGGCGATACATCCTGGAGGGACGACCCGTGGTCATCCGGCACCATGCAGACGGCGATGGTATGTGCGGGGCGGTCCCACTCGAGCAGGCCATCCGGCGGTTCATGACCGAGCTGTATCCAGACCCCGAGACCGCGCGGCACCTGCTGCGGCGCCGGCCATCGAAGGCACCGTACTACGAGCTGGAGGATGTCACCCGGGACCTGCAGGCAGCACGGGCGGCGCAGGAGCGGCATGGGCAGCAGATGCCCGTGCTGGTGATGCTTGACAACGGGTCGACCGAAGAGGATGTGCCTGCCTATCGGCATCTGGCACATTACGATGTGCCGACCATCGTCATCGACCACCACCATCCAGACCCAGAGGCGGTCGATCCCCTCGTTGACGCACACATCAATCCGTATCTGCACGGGGAGGACTACCGCATCACCACGGGGATGATGAGCGTCGAGCTCGCCCGGGCGATCGAACCCACGTTGACCTCGGAGATCCAGCACATCCCCGCCATCGCGGGGTTGATGGACCGTTCGAAGGACACGACAGCGATGGCCGCATATCGGGCGCTGGCGGAGGAGGCGGGCTATGCGGCATCCGACCTGCGTGATGTGGGAGAGGCGCTTGACTACCTGGCGTACTGGCTGCGCTATCATCATGGAGCGGGCATGGTGGAGACGGTCCTCGGCGTGGGTGAGACATCGGAGCGTCGACAGTCCGATCTGGTGGGGTTCCTCGCGGCGGAGGCAGCCGCAGCGGTCGATGAGCAGTTGACGGCGATCGGTGACGCGTACACCGAGCGAGCACTCTCCTCAGGTGCACGGTTGGTGACCGTCGACCTGGATGCGTGGACACACCGCTTCACCTACCCCCCACCGGGCAAGACCACCGGGAAGCTCCATGACCAGTTGACGACGGCGGTGGATGAGCCGGTCATCACCATCGGCATCGGCCCTGACTTCGCGGTGATGCGGTCAGATGGTGTGCGACTGGACATCCCGACGATGGTCGAGGAGCTGGCCGCGGAGATCGCAGGCGGAGGTGTCAACGGCGGGGGGCATCTGGTCGTCGGATCGATCAAGTTCGTCCCCGGCAGGCGCGACGAGGTCATCACCGCGCTGACGGCGAAGATGGCCGAGGCCCCACTCGATGCGGATATCGGAACACGACCGCAGCCACACAGCGCGGACTAGGTGAATCGGACGGCCCGTCGCACGCGCCAGAAGGCCAGGCCGGCGGCCGCGGCTGCTGCTCCCCCGAGCTGCCAGTGCTGCATGGTGGTGAGGGGACCGCCGACCGAGCTGCTCGTCTGCCAATCTGCATCGAAGACTGCCGCGAAGTCGCCAGCGACCGCGCGGTCGTCGACCCGCATGAGCACCTCGCGGTTCCGGGTGGGTGCACCGTCGTTCCAGTTGACGGATCCGACCAGCAGTTGCCGTCCATCGATGACCGCGCCCTTCGCGTGGACCTTGCCGAATCGACCTGCTGGGGTGGCGATCCGGACCCGGATGGGCACGCCGGAGGCGTTGAGCTGCTCTGCTGCGGCGACGGTCGCGGCATTCTCCGAGGCATCGTACCAGGCGTTCGACAGCAGGACCTGGACCTGGACCCCATCGTGAGCGCGTCCGACGAGAGCCTGGAAATGCCGGCCATCAGCCGGGAGCCGTGGGGTGATGACCCGGATCGATGTCTCCGCTGTGGTGAGTGTCGACAGCAGCAGCGGATCGGCAGACGTCGGTGCGGTCGCGAGTGAGACGGGGACATCCGTGTGTGCTGCTGTGGCAGCCTCTCGGGGGTACCTGCCATCTGCGATCGGTGCGTCGGTCACGGTGAGCGTGGACCGGATGGCATCGAAGCGGCGAACGTCAGACCCAGCCGCGTCGTGTGCATGGATCGCAGCGAGCGATCTTGCGAACGCCCCATCCCTGACCAGCACCCCCCACCCACGACTGTCCCTGCCGCCGGTTCCGGCGGGTTTGAAGTTCTCCGTGAGCACGGCGGCATGGTCATCGACGACCAGGTACTTCGGATGGTGGTACCGGTACCGACCGGTCGGCCCGCCGATCAGGCGGACATCACCACCCGCTGCGGTGAGGCGGTCCAAGAGTGCCACCTGGCGGTGGCTCATCCCACCGATCGGCGTGCGTTCACACAGCAGCTGGACGGTGACACCGGCGGCCAGCCGGTCGAGCAGTCGATCGGTCAACGATGGTGAGGCGAACGTGTAGCAGCCGATGATGATACGCTCGGTCGCCTGGGCGACCAGCTCCTCGAGCTGGCCTGCGGCGCCGGGATACACCAGCGGTCTGAGCTGTGCGACGGTGTGATGGGAAGTCGACCGCGGGGTGACCCCGACAGGGACCTCCCCATGCTGGTGGTGGTACCGGATCCCCTCACGGGCGCGCTCGTACTCCATCGTATCGAGGACGCTGTCACCGTCCAGCAGGCGCACCGTCTCCCCCGAGTTCGCGAGCTGGATGGACGTGTACAGGTGGGTCCCGTTCACGGGTGGGTCGATCTGCTCCGGGCTGTTCGAGAGGATGACACGGTCTGCGATCGGCAATCGCGTCGACGCCTCCCCATCGGAGACACGAAGCCCGCTGTGTCCCTCGGAGCTGATGATCACCCACTCCCCTGCATCACCCGGAGCGTGGGGATCTGGGTACACCTCGAGGATCTGCGGTGCTGCAGCCACGGGGACGGTCAGCATCAAGACCGTCACCATCAGCACGAGTGGGATACGAAGGCGCACCGCCGCCGATGGGTCCTCCTCCGGTAAGGACCCCCGCTCAGGCCGAGGGTGCTGGTGTGACGGCAGCCGCCGCAGCCGCCGCGTGGTGTGCCACGACCGGTGCAGCGTCATCGGCATAGGCGGCGACCGTCTCGAGTGCGGACTCGGTGGCGATGTCACGGAGGGCCGCTGCCGCAGCGCCACGGACGGTGGGATCGCCCCCCTCGTCGAGGACGCGAGCGAGCGGACGCACAGCCCGCGGGTCGCCGACGAGCCCCAATGCCCGAGCGGCCGCAGGACGGACCTGTTCGGGCCCGTGGATGAGCTTGGTCGCAAGCAGCTGGGTGGCTTCAGGGTCCCCGATCTGTCCGAGTGCCTCGAACGTCACCTTCTGCAGGAGTGGGTCTGAGTCGGTGTCGGCGTACTCGATCAGGGTCTCGAGCACCGTCGCGGCAGCAGGGCCCATCCGCCCGATCGCCGCGATCGCGTCCTTGTCTCGCCGCTGCAGCTGTGGCTCGAGGGCCTCGAGCGCAGCGGCGTCACCCAGCCGCGTCAGCGCCGCCATGCAGTGGTCCTGCATGAACTCCGACTGCAGTGTCTCCTTCGCGAGCAGGATCATGTCCACGCGCCCCTGCTGCTCCCAGGCGCGCACTGCCGACAGCTCCGGCGGGAAGTCCTTGTAGTGCCCCAGGACGTCGTAGAAGCCCTCCGCCATGAGCTGCTCATGCTTCTGGAGGTCATCCCACTGCTCGGCCGCATCCACACCGGCTTCGAGGTCTTCGATGATGGCTGCCACCGTGGCGAGTGTCTCCCGGTCGCCGTCCACGTCGAGGGACGCGGCGGCGAGGGTATCGGCGGACGCCTCCAGTGACTCTGCCGCTGTCGCGACCGACTCAGGCGTCGTCTGTGGAGCATCATCGAGCACCTCACCAATCGTCTCCAGTGCCGCGGCCGCAGCTGCGATCACCGCGGGTGTGCCACGCTCGGTCCACCGCGTCTCGCCGACGGTCTCAGCCGTCTCGGTGAGCGCTCCTGCCAGCTCGGCAGGGGTTGGCCCACGGGCGTCCGCGATGCTCGCCTCCAGCGCCTCGACGGTCGCCAGCAGATCCTCCGCGACCTCCTCTTCGGCAGTGTCCTCCAGAGCACTGCGGTGCACAGCGAGGCGCTCGGCCAGGGCATCGAGATCGGCCTCCGTCTCTGCGGTGTCGATGGCCGCTTCGAGCTCGCCCAGCCTGGCCTCACGATCCTCGGGGGTGTCGATGGCGGTCTCCTCCGCCTCGTCTGTCATACCCCACCTTGCAGCCAGGGGCACAAAGACCGTTGTGCTTCGGGACACTGCACTCATGTGTCCCGGGGCGGTAGGACCCCCATGGACGACACCCGGGCGGAGGTCGAGGCGCTGCGCGAGGAGGTGCGTCGCCTGGAGACCGAGCTCGATGCACGCCGATCGCAGGGGGTCCGCGGGCTGTTGCGGGTGACCGAGCGCCACAGCCTGCCAGCAGCGATCGCGGCGCTGCGGGCGTTGATCGAGACCCTGGAGGTCCTCAGGGCGCTGCTACGGGCGATGACCGGTGACCGCCGGGTCGATACGGATCGGGCGGCCACGCTGACCGCACGGCTCGAGGAGATCCGCGAGCGCGTGACCGATGGTGCCGAACTCCGCGCGATCCAGCAGGAGTTGGAGGCCGTCATCGAGGGCACGAACCCGGATGCCCCCGAGGAGACGGGGGTGCCGATCGCCGTGGAAGCGCCGGCTGTGGACTCCGATACGGTCGATGCAGAGCTCGCACAGATCCGCGCAGAGATCGATGATGACGACGATCAGTCCTCGACGGGGACGAACCGGTGACCGACGTACGACTGCACCGCCGTCGGCCGGAGGCCTGAGTCCGGATCGCGCAGCTGGGTGGGGGGTCCCAGCTGGACGCGATCGCCGATCGCCACCGTGTCCGCGGCGACCTGTCCGATCATCCGGACCGGGCCACCGGGAACGTCGATCGAGACGATCGCCAGCAGGTTCGGTGCGCGGACACCCGGTGGTGTCGCCGTCGACTCTGTCCATGTCTCGACGGTGCCCGTCAGCCCGGTCAACGCGACCTCTCCGAGGGGCGCGTGCCCATCGGGGCCGATGGGATGCATCGGGTACCCAACGGAGCCGTCTGAGTACTCTGCGGCCGTCGCTGCAGGCGTATCATCGCTCATGAGACGGCCTCCACGAGGGTGGTCGTCACACAGTTGCCGAATCCCCCCACGTTGCAGGCGAGTCCCACGGTCCCCCCGACCTGCCGCGCACCTGCCTCGCCGCGGAGCTGGGTGACCAGCTCGACCACCTGTGCGACCCCACTCGCACCCAGCGGATGGCCCTTCGACTTCAGCCCGCCAGAGGGGTTGATCGGGAGCTGACCGTCTCGTGCGGTCTCGCCTGCCATCGCCGACTCCCATGCATGCCCCTTCTCGAAGAAGCCCAGATCCTCGGACTGCAGGAATTCGAGGATGGTGAACATGTCATGCAGCTCGGCGAAATCCACCTCTGCGGGACGGCGACCCGCCATCGCGTATGCACGCTCGCCCGCGGCGGCGACCGCACCCATCCTCGTCGGGTCGGGCCGTTCGTGCACCACATGGGTATCGGTCCCACCACCGATCCCGGAGATCACGACGTAGCGGTCTGTCACCTCTCGCGCGACCGACTCAGGCATGAGCAGGAGTCCTGCGGACCCGTCGCTGATCGGACAGAAGTCGTACAGGCGCAGCGGGTCCGCGATCATCGGCGAGTTCAGCACCGTCTGCATATCGACTGCGGACTGGAAGTGTGCATGGGGGTTGTCCACCCCGTTGCGATGGTTCTTGACGGCCACATGTGCCAGTGACTCCCGTGGGGCGTCGTACTGATGCAGGTACGCGCGTGCGGCGAGACCTGCGAAGCTCGGGAGGGTCACCCCGTGCTGGTACTCGACAGGGTGCGTCAGCGAGGCGATCACATCCGTCGCCTCCGCCGTCGACCGATGGGTCATCTTCTCTGCGCCGACGACGAGTGCACACCCCGCCGCCCCGGAGGCGATGGCCTGCCATCCTGCGTACACCCCTGCACCCCCAGATGCAGACGTCTGATCGATCCGTGCACAGTACGCATCGATGAGTTGGCAGTCATGTACCAGCCGGTTGGCGATACCTGCATGGCCTTCGAACTCCCCGCTGGCCATGTTCGCGACGTACACATGGTCGATCTGGGCGCGGTCGATCCCAGCATCTGCGATCGTCGCCTCTGCGGCCTCTGTGAGCAGCTCTGCGACCCACCCGGAGCGCTTCCCGAAGCGGGTCATCGCAGCTCCCACGATCGCCACGCGGTCCATGCTCACGAACAACGGGGGGGTGGCTTACCGATTTCCCTTACAGCAGACCAGAGTGAGTAAGTGTGGCTGTGGGCATGGTGATGCATGGACACCATCGCCCGGTGGGGACGTGTCACCGCTATCGTGGCCCTGCTGGTGGTGGGGGTCGCCGGGGTGCCAGCGGTGGTGATCGATGCGGGCAGTGCACCGGTGGCTGCGTACTACCGGGCGGGTGTGGGCCTGTGGAGCACCGCCGCATTGGCACTGGTGACAGCGGTCGCGGCGTGGGCAGTCGACCACGGCCACAGCGACCCTGCGACCGCGGTGGGGGCGACGGCGGCGGTCGCGGTCGCGACGCTGGTGACGACGGTCCTCTGGGCAACTGGTGTCTCGCAGACGCTGCTCTTCAGCTTCCCCGCCAGCGCGGCATGGATCGAGCTGCACCGACCGGGGATGCTCGTGATGACTGGACTGCTCACGGTGGCGGCGCTGCGGCTGAGTGCGCTCATCCTCCGCACCGGTCGGTAGTCGAAAGTGGCTTATCGGGAGATGGTGTAGACCGGTTGGACTAGGTCGGGCAGCTAGGCCCTGCTCCCTGCCCGTGACATGGCCTTCAACGGGGACCGAACCGGAGGGCGTCCGAACCGGTCCGGTCGGGCCCTGCACGTCGACAGAGAAGCCCCGTCCCACGGGGATGACGGTCCGATGTGTCCGGCCGCAGGGCCGCCACACATCGGTTCGCCGTCGGGACCCCGCCAGGCGCGGAAGCGAGCAGCGGACCGGCGGACGATCATCGCTCGTGGGGCCGCGGGGTGGAGGAGACACGCAGGTCTCCCCGGCCGGATACGTCGGGCAAGCTCCCCTGTCCACTTCAACCCAGATGAGCGGATGCGCCGGCCGGGATTCGAACCCGGGTCATGAGCTTGGAAGGCTCAGGTCCTACCGCTAGACTACCGGCGCGTGGTGCACCTGCAGACAGGCGGATGGGTGCAATAAATGGTGTGAGTCGCCCTCAGAACAGGCTGGTTCCCGTCAGCAGATGATCCGCTGCGACATCCCGGTCGAGCTCGATGCCCAGTCCGGGAGCCTCGGGGACGGTGATGTACCCATCCTCGATGATCGGTGCTGCATCGACGAGCAGGTCCTCCCACCATGGAACCTCGAGTGCGTGGAACTCCAGCACATCGAAGTTCGGCATCGCCGCCGCCAGATGCACACACGCCATCGTCCCGACCGGCGAACACACGTTGTGCGGCGACACCGGCATGTACTGCTCCTCCGCCCGGTCGGCGACCCGCATCGTCTCTGCCAGCCCCCCGACGGTGGTCGGGTCGGGTGTGAGGATGTCGACCCCGCGGGCGGCGATCAGCTCCGAGAGCTCGAACACCCGGAAGCGGTTCTCGCCGGTGGCCACGGGTGTGCGTGTCGCCTGCGTCACATCCGCCTGCGCCGACATGTTCTCCGGGGGGATGAGGTCCTCCAGCCACATCAGGTCGTACGGCTCCAGCGCATGCGCCAGGCGTTTGGCGGACTCGACGCTGTAGTCCCAATGACAGTCGAACGCGAGGTCGATCGTGTCCCCGACCGCCGCACGGACGGTCTCGACGATCTCGACCTTCTCTGCGATCGCCGCATTGCTCAGGCGACCGTTGGTCCGATCGGGCTCGTTGTCACGTGGGAGGTCGAGATCGAACTTGATGGCGGTGAAGCCCATCCCCACGACACGTTCGGCCTCCGCGGCGTACGCCTCCGGTGAGTACGCCGCGTGGTCCGCGTACGCCGTTGCTCCGTCCTCGACGCGGTATGCCTCTCCGGCATGACAGTCGGCGTACATCCGGACGCGGTCGCGGTACTTCGAGCCCAGCAGCTGGTACACCGGTAGTCCATGTGCCTTCCCCGCGATGTCCCACAGTGCGGTCTCGATGCCGGAGGCTGCGGTGACCACCTTCCCTGTCGTGCCGCCATGGCCGGACATCTCCTGGAAGATGTGCCGGACGAGGCGCTCGACATCGAGTGGGTTCTCCCCTACGAGGAAGCGGTTGGTGTACTCGATGACCGCGGGGGTCCCCCCACCGCGGTACGACTCCCCGATGCCCGTGATGCCGGCGTCGGTCTCGATCTGCACCAGGTTCCACTCGAAGTTGCCCTCGATCACCGCAGTGGAGATGTTCGTGATCGCGATATCCCGGTCGGGACTGCGTGACAGATGTGATCCGCTGTAGTCCCTCATGCGACCCGGAACCCCTCGATGGCAGCAGCGTCCAGGGGCACCCCATGCCCGGGTGTCTGTGGGAGGGGGATCATCCCCTCACCATCCGGCGCCAGTGGTGCTGAGACGATATCATCGAACACCTTCACATCCATATCACGGTAGAAGTACTCGATCCAGGTCCCATTCTCGATCGCACCCACCAGTGATGCGTGGATGTTCCAGTTGTAGTGAGGTGCGATCAGCACGTCGTACGCCGATGCCAGATGCGCGATGCGGAGCCACTCGGTGATGCCGCCACAGACGGTCACATCGGGCTGGAGGATCGACGCCGCACCGCTGTCGAGCAGGTGTGCGAACGCATGTCGCGTCCCCTCGAGCTCACCGGTCGCGACCGGATACGGGAGCGCAGCGTTGACCTCCGCCATCGCGGGCACCCGGTCGATCATCACCGGTTCCTCGAACAGGTACGGGTCGTACTCGGCGAAGGCCTGCCCAGCACGGATCGCCTCGACGCTGTTCGGATAGACCCCATTGGCATCGATGAGCAGTGTGCGATCGTCCCCGATCTCATCGCGCACGGCGGCGATCCGTGCACGCTCTCCGGCGATGTCCAACCGGCCCACCTTCATCTTCACCACATCATGCCCTGCGTCGACGTACCGTCGCATCTCCGCGCGCAGCGCCTCATGCCCCTTCTCATCCCGGTAGTAGCCCCCACTCGCGTACGACGGCACCGCATCGGCATGCCCACCGAGGAGCTTGTACAGCGGCTGTGCCGCACCCTTGGCCTTCAGGTCCCACAGCGCCATGTCCACCGTCGATATCGCCCGCAGCAGCAGCCCCGCACGACCGATCTGGACGTTCCCGTCGTACATCGCATGCCAGAGCCTTGTGGTGTCTCGTGCATCCTCACCCAGCACGTGCGGTGCCAGCAACGATCCGACCGTGTCGGCGATCTGTGCGGCCCCATCGTATCCGAGCGAGTAGCCCACCCCCTCGAGTCCGTCCGCCGTGCGGACGTACGTGATGGCATGGTCACGGTAGTGCAATGTTCGGTTGGAGAACGAGACCGGCGTCTCGAGTGGGATCTTGACCGCGAATGACTCGACATCGGTGATGCGCATGCGGGCAGACCGCAGGGGGAGCATATAATGCGTGTGATGTTCACGCATGGGGGCGACCTGTTGCCCATAGACAATCATGATTGTTTAACGAATATATTATAACGGAGTCCTCTGTATGACAGGTGTATGTCAGACAAATTACGACGACGACGATTCATTCAGGGGGCCGCGGCGACATCGGTGGTCGGGCTCGCAGGGTGTACGGGCGGCGATGGTGGGGCAGATGACGGCGCTGCCGAGGATGACGGGGAGGCTGCAGAGCCAGAGCAGCTCAGTCTGCGCATCGGAACGTCCGGCGGTGGGACCCGCGACGTGGGCCTCGCTGTGGAGCGGGCCGTCAGTCAGACGAGTGACACGCTCGAGTACTCGACCATCGAGAGCCAGGGGTACATCGGGACCATCTACCGCCTCGCGAACGACCAGTTCGACGGTGGATTCACCGACAACAACTCGCTGAGCAAGGCGCAGACGGACACCGCAGAGTTCGCCGAGCAGTCGGTCGACCGCATCCCCGACTTCGGGTTCTATGCGTTCCCGTACTCGATCTACATCGTCGCTCGCGAGGGCACCGGCATCGAGACGTTCGATGACCTCGCCGGCAAGAACGTCTACCCCGCCCAGCCGGGATACTCGACCCGTGGGACGACATTGGATGTGTTCTCACAGGCACCGACGGCGGACATCTACGATCAGATGAACATCGTGAATGTCAACGTCGGGGATGCGGCGGGAGCGATGGATGAGGGCAACATCGATGCGACGATCGCCTACGGGACGCCGGGTGTGCGTTACACGGGCTTCGTCCAGGAGATCTCCTCGCGGTTCGAGCTGAACTACGTCGAGCCGACGGATGCCCTGATCGAGTCCGCAGAGAGCTTCGCCGGTGCGGGGACGACGACCACCGCATACGACGAGTGGTCACTCGGACAGGAGATCGGGACCGATGAGGTGTTCACGTGGGACCTTGAGGTCAACGTGATGTTCAACCCATCTGCCGATGCGGATGCCGTCTATGAGCTGTGCCGGGTCGTGTATGAGCACAACGATGTGGTCAACGAGGCTGAGGCGCAGTTCAACGACTTCGGGACCGCAGCGGACATGCTGAAGTCCTCGCGGGAGTCGATCCCGGTCCACCCCGGAGCCGCACAGTTCTACAAGGACAACGACGCGTGGGACGGCTCGCTGCAGGAAGGGCAGTAGTCCCATACCCCGGTCATCTCGGGCGGTGACCGGCACCAACCGCCATCTTATCAATGAGCACACAATCAGCGGCAAACACAGAGGCAGGTCGCATAGTCTCGGGCCTGGGCACGGTGACAACCGCGGCGGCGGTGGTCTTCTGGGTGTTCGTCCTGTACTGGTCGTCCACGCAGGTGATCTCGAAGATCCAGTACGCGGTCCTGTTCGTCGGCGCCATCATGTCCGTCTATGCGTTGAATGAGACACAGAAGGCGCTCGTGGATGGGGACTGGGTCGACGGACTGGTGCTGCTGCCCGCATCGGTCTCGCTGATCGCCGCGTCGGTGTACTTCGCTGCCAACTTCGAGGCCGTGTACCTGCTCCGACAGGGGTTCGCCCTCGAGCATGAGTACATGCTGGCACGCATGGTGCTCGTCTCGCTGTTTTACCTCACCTGGCGCGAGTTCGGGAACCTCTTCCTCGGACTCGTGGTGGGCGTCGTGCTGTATGCGGTGTTCGGGGATGCCGTCCCGGGGGTGTTGGGCCATGCGGGGATGGGGGAAGCGACACTCCTGCAGGTGACCGTCACCGACCTGTACGGCTTCTACGGGTCACTCACGCAGCTCACGGCATCGTGGATCGCACCGTTCCTGCTGTATGCGGGGCTGCTGTTCGCGTATGGGGCGTTTGATCTTATTCTCCGATTGGCGATCGTCGCCTCCCAGTTCATCCGCTCAGGGGTCGCACAGACGGCGGTTCTCTCATCTGCGGTCATCGGGTCGATCAACGGGTCGTACACCGCGAACGTGGCGATGACGGGTTCGTTCACGATCCCGACGATGATCGAGAGTGGGATGAAGCGACACAAAGCCGCGGGTATCGAGTCCGTCGCCTCCACCTCCGGGCAGGTGCTGCCGCCGGTCATGGGGGCATCTGCGTTCGTGATGGCGTCCTACCTGGGGGTGCCGTACATCAATATCGTGATCGCGGGACTGATACCAGCGCTGGTGTTGATCATCTCGATCGCCGTAGCAGTCCACTACACCGCGATTGCTGATAACTCGACACAGGAGATGGAGTTCGACGATTACTTTGACTTCGAGATGTCGAGGGAGGAGAAGGTATTCGAGGGGCTCCGATTCGGGATCCCCTTCTTCGTGCTGGTGTACTTCCTGGGCGTCGCGCAGTACACCATCATGACCTCTGCACTGTATACCGTCTACAGCATGCTTGCGACGGGGATTCTCATGCCGATTGCCCAGCGACTCGTCGACGGGTCTGACACGGGGCCGGTGCAGGAGGCGGTCACCCAGATACGGAACACTGTCGGTGGGTTCCGCGAGGGGGCGATCACGCTCGCGCCGATCGCGATCATCCTCATCGTCATCAGTGGGGTCGTGAACATCTTCTCGACGACGGGTGTCCCCGCAAAGATCGCCCTGCTGATGATCAACATCTCCGGGGGTGTGCTGCTGTTTGCAGTGTTACTCGGGATGGCAGTCGCGATCGTGATGGGCATCGGGATGCCGACGGTTGCGGCGTACGTGATCGTGGCGATCCTGATCGTCCCCACGTTCGTGAGCGACTTCGGCATCGCTGCGTTGACCGCACACTACACCGTCTTCTATGCGGCCATCCTCGCGGGAATCACGCCACCGGTGGCGACAGCGGCAGTGGTCGCCTCCGGCATCGCCGGGGCGAACTTCTGGCGAACCTGTGGATCGTCGATCCGGATCGCCGCACCACTGTTCGTCCTCCCGATCGCGTTCGTGTACAATCCTGGGCTGGTGGCATTCGAGCTGAATCTGATGACATCGTACGTCGGCCTGCTGGTGATCCTCGGTGCGGTGACGATGATCTACGGACTCAACTACCCATTCCAGCTCGGTCGCACCGGGACGCTCGCTGCGCGGACCGTGCTGATCGCGTTGGGGGTCCTCATCATGACGGTGCCGAATGACCTGCTGAAAATCGTGGGCATCGTGGCCTTCGGTGGCGTGTTCATCGGCGAGAAGATGATCATGGGTGCTGGTGTCCGGGAGGGGCGGGGGATGGGCGAATGAGCGGAGTCCTCGACCTCTTCCGCCCCCTCTGGACGGCTGTCCAACAGGTCCAGGCGTTCCGGGAGACCCACGGGCCCACATATGTGAGCGTGCTGGAGGTGATCACCGGGGTCGCACTGATCGTCATGTTCGCGTGGTGGGCCGGGCTGTACTTCTTCGAGGGGCTCGTCCCCGCCCCCTGAACCGGTCACACAACCTGATTCCGGAGGCCGCTGGGGACACCCGATGCGGGCAGTGCATCGATGTTGTCGAGGAGAATCTCCGCACAGCGATCGAAGTACCGCGGGGTATGGCCTGCGACGTGGGGCGTGATGACCACCTGAGGCAGTGCCCACAGCACATGCTCAGTCGGCAACGGCTCGGGGTCGGTCACATCCAACGCGACGCCATGCAGCTGGTTCGCCTGGAGTGCAGCCACCAGTGCCTCGGTGTCGATCAGCCGACCCCGGCCGACGTTGATCACGATCGCATCCGTCGGGAGGGCAGCGAGTGCGGCGGCGTCGATGAGCTGCTCGGTCTGTGGGGTCAACGGACAGGCCAGGACGAGCACATCGGTTCTCGGGAGGACCGACATGAGGTCAGGATACCCCACCACCTGCTCTGCGGGGCCGCCACGCTCGGGGGTGTGGCGCACGCCGATGCGTTCGACATCGAACGCGTCGAGTCGCTCGCAGATCGCCGCGCCGATCGCCCCGAGCCCGACGACGGTCACCGTCGAGCCGGCCAGTTCGCCGAAGGCCTGGTACCGCCGCCAGGTACGTGCCTGCTGGCGACGGCGACCCTCATCATGCCGACGCATGAATGACAGGATGTAGCCGATCACATACTCGGCGATGTTCGGGCCATGCACCCCTGACGCGGAGGTCACCGCCACACCGGCGTCGGCGAAGGCGTCGACCGGGAGGTGATCGACCCCTGCAGTGTTCGCACTGAACAGCCGCAGTGAATCGGCCGCAGCGACCTCCTCAGCGGCGAAGTACTTCCCTGCGATCACGGTGGCATCGGCGATTGCCGCGGTGCGTTCAGCAGGCGATCGTGGGTGGATGATCTCCCACCCGCCGAGCCGGTCCTCAAGGATCGCAGCATACTCCGCGGCAGGGATGCCGTGAGCATCGTCATCGAGCACCACCAGCCGTCCGTCGGTCATGCAGCCCCTCGTCGCCTGTGGCCCCCGGACGCGTCAGTCATCAGATGAGACGGCATCGGAGATCTCAGGCATCGGCGGTGCACGTGCCTCCGGGAATGCCTCCGCAGCAGCATGGATCCGCTCGCCCAAGCCGGGGACCTCTGACGGTCGCACCGGCCCGTTGGTCTCGATCTCTGCGAGGTCGCGGGGGAAGCTCCGCAGGCGGCTGTGGATAGACAGCCCCGCTGTTGCCCCCTTGCCCATCGCGATGGGGATCTGGTTATTCCCCGGCGTCAGATCACCGACCGCATACACCCCCTCGGCCGTCGTCTGCTGGTTCGCATCGACGATGACCTCATCAGCCTCATTCAGCTCGCAGCCAAGCTGGTCGGCGAGGGCGGAGTTGAACTCCGATCCGTACATCGGGAAGCCGCCGCGGTACCGCCTGGTCTGTCCATCATCGAACTCGAAGGCGGTGAGCCAGCCGGAGTCGTCCTTCTGCATCCCGGTGATCTCCGCGGGGATGATGTCAATGGGATGGGCAGCCAGCTGTGTTGCGGTCTCCTCGGACCAGGTCGGCTGGTCTCCCCGCAGCAGGATGTCCACCCGGTCGGTGAAATTCAGCATGATCATCGCGACCTTCGCGGCGGCCTCACCCGCACCCATCACGAACACCGGGCGGTCGATGAACATGTACGCATCACAGTGCAGGCACCAGTGCAACCCACGACCTGTCCGCGGGACGGGGGGGTCTGGCCGACCGTCGGTGAAGCCCATCCCCAGGACGACGACGTCTGCGGTCACCGTGTGCTCTGCACCGGTGAGCTGGAACCACCCACCGTCGGTCTGCTCTGCATCGGTGATGAGCTCTCGGACAACATCCGCCCCGTATGCGGTGACCTGCTCTCGGGCGGTCTGCAGGAACTCGTTCCCGGAGACAGACTCCTCGACACCGATCACGTTGTGCGTATCGAGCATCATCGCCGCTCGCCCGCCACCACGGTCGAAGACCACCGTGTCATGCCCGAGTCGTGCTGTGTACAGTGCCGTCTGCAACCCTGCGGGACCCCCGCCAACGATGGCCACCTCGTAGTGCTGCGGCCCGTGCTCGTTCATCATATCCCAACATATGACGCTGGAGCGTTAAACCCTCGCAGGCTCAGCGGCAGACGACGGCGAAGAGGTTACCAGCCTCCACGAACATCGCCTCCAGGTGCAACGGGCTTGCCTTGAGCTCGGTCCGGAACTCCTCTGCATCGAAGATGTGGTAGAACCGGCCGATGCGTTCCCCATCGGGTCGGGTCCACGGGATCTGTGCATCGAATCCTGCGGTCGCATCGAAGCGTGGGTGGTCGACCGCCCAGACGCTGATGAGCCCACGACCTCTCGGCGAGAGGAGACGGGCACACTCCGCGTACACCTGCTGCCGATCGGTCGACTGGAGATGATGGACCACCGCGATGACGAGCAGGCGATCGACCGACTGGCCGACGATGGGGACCGCCCGGCCATCTGCCTCGACCAGCGCCGCAAGGGGTTCAGCCCGCTGGAGCAGCGCTCGTGTGAGGTCCACCCCGATCACCTGGGTCGCCACAGCCTCCAGCAGTGGGAGATGCCGACCGTTGCCGCAGCCCAGATCGACGGCGAGCTCGACGTCGGGGGATGTCCGGCAGAAGCGCTCGACAGCCGGCCAAGCAGCCGTACGTGTCTCAGCGAAGTGTGCGGCGATCTGCGTGTAGGTGCGTCTGATGCCCTGGGGGGTTGCGGGGTGCTCATCCATCTGGGTTCACCAGCCGCGGAGCTGCGACCCCAGCCAGACCACCAGCAGTGGTACCCCGAGCACCACCGCCACCGTGACGGCACCGAAGAGGACGAAGCCCGCGACCGTCGGGGGTAGTTCGATGGCGAACAGCAGCCGTGGGGCACGCAGGCCTTCGATGGTGCTGGCGACGGCCGCCCCGGCGACCGCCCCGACGCCAACCAGCGCCACGTACAACCGGAGGACAAGCTGTGGACCAGACAGCGTGGGCGTCGTGCTTTTGCTCACAGCTCACCCATGTGGGACAATGAGTGACACTGCGCTGTTGGGAGTGATCTTGGGCACGGTGGCGGTGGCGATGTTCGTGGTGGGGATCTTACTCATCACCTGAGTCGGACGCCGGCTCGCCTCCATCGGTGACTGCGGTCTGCAGCTTGCGGTCGAACCAGTCCCACTCGGCGGTGTACAGGCCAGACTCCTTGAGGTCCCACGGATCTCCGTCCTCGACGATGGGTCCCTCAAGCCAGGACTGCACGAAGTTCCACACGAAGATGATCTGGCCGACCAACAAGATCATCGCACCGAGCGTCGCCACCTGATGCATCGTTGCGAACTGGGGGAGATACGTCGCGTACCGTCTGGGCATGCCGCCGTACCCCAGCAGGATCATCGCGAAGAAGGTGACGTTCGTCCCGATCATCGACAGCCAGAAGTGCATCTTCCCCAGTGTCTTCTGGTACATCCGTCCGGTGTACAGAGGGAACCAGTAGTACAGTCCGGCGAACCCTGCGAAGGCGATCGCGCCCATCACGATGTAGTGGAAGTGGCCGACGATGTAGTACGTGTCATGCAGCACGAGGTTGACCGGTATCGAGGCGAGGAACACCCCGGTGACACCACCGATGATGAAGTTCGAGACGAACCCGAGCGCGAACAGCATGGGCGTCGTCAGCCGGATCTGCCCGTTCCACAACGTCGTGATCCAGTTGAACACCTTCACCGCACTCGGGATCGCGATCGCCAGCGAGACGGCCATGAACGAGAGGCGCAGGCGGGGGTCCATGCCCGTCGAGAACATGTGGTGGGCCCACACACCGAAGGAGAGCACACCGATCGCGAGTGTCGAGTAGACGACGAACTTGAACCCGAAGAGCCGTCGACCGGCGAACCGCGGCAGTACATAGCTCACGATTCCCATCGGTGGCAGCACCAGGATGTACACCTCCGGATGGCCGAAGAACCAGAACAGGTGCTGCCACAGCATCGGCCCGCCCTCACCGATGAAGAACGTCGTCCCGAAGTTGCGGTCGAACAGCAGCATGATGATCGCGCTGCCCAGCAACGGGAACGCGAAGAGGATCAGCCCCGACTGTGTGAGGATCGTCCACGAGAAGATGTCGAGGTTCGCCCAGGAGACCTTCTTGCCTCGCTCGGTGAAGATCGTCGCGATGAAGTTGATCGCCCCCATTGTCGCGGAGACACCCGTCAGATGGAGCCCGAGGAGGAACAGGTCGACACCCGCATTGGCCTGATTGCCCATCCCGAGACCGGCCGACAGCGGTGCGTACATCGTCCATGCGGTCTGCGCGGGGATGATCTCCGGCAGCGGGAAGAAGCCCGCCCAGATGAGCAGTGCACCCGGCGGCAGCAGCCAGAACGCGATGGCGTTGATCCGTGGGAACGCCATGTCATCGGCGCCGATGAGCAGCGGGACGAAGTAGTTCGCGAACGCGGCGATGATCGGCGTCCCGAACAGGAACAGCATCGTGATCCCATGGCTCGTCAGCAGTGAGTTGTAGAATGTGTTCGAGATGAGCGTGGCCTGTGCATCCAGCAGCTCCAGGCGCATCACGACGACCATCAGCCCACCGACGGCGAATGCGATGATCGCATAGGCCCCGTACAGCATGCCGATGTCCTTGTGGTCGACGGTCGTCAGCCACCGGATGATGCCCGCAGGCTTCTCCTCGTTGACGTAGGATTCGCCCCCGCCGTAGCCGGTGCCACCCAGTGCGGGGACCGGTACGCCCACCTGGCTCACCCGGCTCACCCAGACGAAGACCCCAAGCAGGAATGCACCCATGAGGACCGTGAGTGCGAGTTGTCCCGTAAGTTCCATACGCGTGCTGTGCAGCGGTCGCTATTGAAAGGTTCGCAACCCCGTCGCAATCACTCCTCGATGGCCGCTGACTCGGTGTCGGGATGGGGCGGGGGCGACTCACCCGGATGCTCGAGTTCGGTCGCACCCCGCACACCGGCCTGGCCCGGGAGATACAGCGGCCCAGACCGCTCGGTTCCTGCGATCGCCAGCCCAGAGAAGTACGTGAGAATCGCCAGCAGCACGAAGGGGACGACCAGCAGCCCGAACTGCAGTGCCGACGCAAGCGGGTCGAAGCCGAACGGGGCGACCACGATGAAGACGACGACGAAGAAGCCCATGATCACCAGCGGGATGATGTTGACCGACAGGTCCAACATCGTCTCGCGGTCGAACAGCTTGTCACTCATTGGCCGACGTTCACGCCTGCGGCAAAAATGGGTATCGGTTGCGTCACACCTGCGCGGGGGGAGGGATCACGTACTCGCCCAGCACCGCTGCGACCAGCAGCAGGCCCGCCGCTGCGAGGATCGTCAGTCCGCGGACCGGCAACCCGATCAACGCACTGGTGAACAGCCAACCCAACGCACCCAGCGGGATCGCCACACCGGCGAGACCACGCCAGAGGCTGCGGGCGAAGCTCGTCTCAGCCGCCAGTCCTGCCACGGCCAGCCCGAACAACATGAGCGCGCCGACGGTCACCGGCAGCAACCCGAAGAGGATGCCCACCTCCGCGAGCGGTATCGACACCGCGACGAACACGGGCCAGACGCTCACACGGCGGTACGCTGCGGTGACGCCAGGGGCCTCATCCATGAGTGAACGAGCACAGCGGGGCATATAGCGGTTGTCGACGCACGCCGAACGGACAGGCTCATACCGGATGCTCCTCCACTGGCACCAATGGGACTCGAGGAGGAGATCGACGCCCTCGAGGAGGAGATCAAATCCACCCCGTACAACAAGGCCACCGAGTCGCACATCGGCCGGCTGAAGTCCAAGCTCGCAGAGAAGAAGGAGAAGCTCGAACAGCAGGGCGGGAGCGGTGGTGGCAGCGGCTATGCTGTGGAGAAGACGGGTGATGCCTCCATCGCGCTGGTGGGGTTCCCCTCGGTGGGCAAATCCACACTCATCAACGCGTTGACCAACGCGGAGTCGACGGTGGGTGCCTACGAGTTCACGACACTCGATGTCAATCCCGGGATGCTCGCATACCGTGGGGCGAACCTGCAGATCCTCGATGTGCCGGGACTCATCAGCGGGGCAGCTGGGGGCCGCGGTGGGGGCAGGGAGGTGCTCTCGGTCGTGCGGACGGCGGACCTGGTGGTGTTCGTACTCTCGGTGTTCAAGATCGAGCAGTACGCACGGCTCCGAGAGGAGCTGTATGCCAACAAGATCCGGCTCGACGTGGAACCACCACGCGTCACGGTCAACCGCACGCACAAGGGCGGGATCAACCTGATGACCGACGGCAAGACGCCACTAGCAGACGAGACGATCGAGGAGGTGCTGCGTGAACAGGGGGTGGTCAACGCGGATGTGACGATCCGCGGACCGGTGGACATCGACCGTCTCATCGACGGCATCATGCGGAATCGTGTGTACATCCCTTCGGTGGTCGCGATCAACAAAGCCGACCTGGTCGACGCATCGTACCGGCCCACGGTGACCGCCGCGCTCGAGGCGGTGGGCATCGATCCTGACGATCCGGTGTACATCAGTGCAGAGACCGGACAGGGATTGGATGCACTCAAAGGTCGCATCTGGGAGCGGCTGGGCTTCATCCGTGTCTACATGGACAAGCCGGGGCGTGGTGTCGACCGAGAGGAACCGCTCGTGCTGCGCGAACAGGCGGCTACGGTGGGCGATGCGATCGAGACACTAGGGGGGGTGCTGGCGGAGAAGTTCCGGTTCGCACGCGTGTCAGGACCATCGGCGAAGCACGCCGATCAGCAGGTGGGCACCGACCACACACTCGCCGATGGGGACGTGCTGCGGATCGTCACGAGCCGATAGGGGTCCATCCGCTGTCCATAGGGGGTGTCACAGCGGTGCGATGTTCAGAAGACAGACTGATGACTTAACACCCACCGGGGGTAAGCTGCAGACATGTTCGGACCGCTCGATCACGTGATGCTGCGTGTGGAGGATCTCGAGGCGTCGATGGCGTTCTACGAGGCGCACCTGGGATATGAGGAGAAGGGACGGTGGGATGCCGACACGTTCACGAATGTGTTCATGGGACCCCCGGAGCAGGCAGATGATGCAGCACGGCTGGAGCTGACGCACAACCATGATGGGCGCAGCTACACCCAGGGGGACGCATGGGGGCACATCGCGGTGCGTGTACCTGAAGATGGGCTGGATGACGCGTATGCGGAGCTCATGGATGGCGGTGTGGAGGACTACCGCGATCCGGCGTCCTGCGATGACCGCTATGCGTTCGTGAGGGACCCTGATGGGCATGAGATCGAGTTGGTCAAGCGCGATATGAGCGGTTCCGCACGATGGAGTATCGACCACACCATGATCCGCGTGGGCGATGGTGATGCTGCGGTTGGATACTGGGCGCGCAAGTTCGGGTATGATCTGGTCCGCCGGTGGGAGGCGGGCGACTTCGCGTTGTACTTCATGCGACCACCGGAGGGATCTCCGGCGGCGATGTCGGTGGAGCTGACGGTCAACTATGGGACGGCATCATACGAGGTGGGTGATGCGTGGGGACACATCGCCGTGCAGACCGACGACCTCACCGGCGACTGGGACCGGTTGGTGGAGCGCGAGGCACCTGCGTACCGCTCACCTGCGTCGTGTGATGACCGGTACGCGTTCACGAAGACGCATGAGGGCCATGAAATCGAGCTGGTGAGGCCCTGAGCTGAATCCCCCAGCAAGCGTTTAATCAGACTCCCGCATATCGGGTATGTGGTATCCCTGCTGTCAGATGCGCTGGCGTGGATGAGCATCGGGCTGTTCGTGGGAGGGTGGCTGCTGCAGCGCCGCAACCACCGACGGGCAGTCCAGCTCGCGGTCGCAGCATGGGCGGTGTTCGCCGTGTTCTGGCTGCAGCTGGTCCCGCACTTCGCATTCGTGCACAAGAGCTACATCGAGGCCATCCTCGCGATCGCTGCGGTCCCAGCAGCACTGTACACCGGACACCTGCTGTGGGATGGGCGGCACTCGCTGCTCGTGCTCTCGCGTGCGGTGGCCATCATGGGACTGATCTACCTGCCGTTCGAGACGATCCCTGCGATGACCGTGGGGGCCATCGCCCTGCCGGCCCCGCGTGCTGTGCTCATCGAGACGGTGTTCGAACAGACGCGGATGATCGTGGAGGCCTTCGGGTACCGACCCGCGCTGGAGCCGGGAGACGGGGGGCTGCTGAACACCTTCGTGTTCTATGATGGTGATCACCGCCTGACCGTGGCGGTGGTGCTCGCGTGTACGGGCTTGGGCTCGATCGCGATTTTCGCGGGGCTGATCGGTGCGGTCGAGGCTCCATGGCCGCGGAAGGTCCGGGCGCTGGCGATCGCGGTGCCAATCATCTATGCGCTGAATCTGCTGCGGACATCGTTCATCACGATCATGTTCGGGAATCAGTACATGCAGTGGTTCACCGATGAGGTCCTGCTGCTGTTCGGGTCGGCCGACCCGTACATGGTCTCGTTCTTCATCTCGGATCGGATCATCTCACAGGCGTTGGCGGTCGTCGTCCTCGTGGGGCTGGTCTATGTCGTGCTCCGTGAGTTGCCGGAGCTGATGACGGTCATCGAGGACGTGCTGTTCCTTCTGACCGGCGACGATCACGACCTCCAGCAGCTCATCAAGTGAAAAGCTCCGGGTGGTCACCGAGGGTCGCCAGCGCCTCCGCCTCGATGTGATGCAGGTCGCCAGGGATGACCAGCATGTGCAGCGGCGGCCCATACGTATCAGCAGCCAACGACCGCATCGGACCGGCCTGCACGCGAGGAGCGGGACTACCTGCCCGGGCGACGACGACCGCGAGCTGGTCGGGATACACCGTCGCCAGCTGCGCAGCAGCCGCATCGGCATGGAGGAACCGCTCCCGTGAGGCATCGATGTCGAGGAACACCAGGGTGTGCAGTCCCATCGACAGGTTCGACGCGATCGCGGTCTGAACACTCTCGGGGACAGCCCCGATGCCCGCTCGGGGGAACGGCAGCGTCACCGCACGTCCGAACTTGTAGTTCTGCAGTCCTGTGAGCCCACTCGCTGCGGTCTGTGCGGACACACCGTGAAGCACCTCCGTCGCGATCCCCGCTGCGATCGCCCGCAGTCGGAGGTCGACATGCGTGGTCGCAACCATCGGGTCACCGGCGGTCAGGAACACCGTCTTGCCCTCCGCAGCCGCGTCGAGGATCGGCGCAGGGGCAGCCTCGACCGTGGACCGATCGACCCGTGTGATCGACACGCCATGAGCCGCCTCGAGCTCGGTGATCGACGCACCCGGGAGCTGCGAAGTGTAGAACTCGACGAACGCGGTGTCGGCTGCGCCGATTCGCTCCGCACCGGCGACGGTGACCGAGCGGGTGTCGTACAGCCCCAGACCGACGAAGCTGAGCATACAGCCGGTCGTCGATGGACGGCAAAAGCACCCCCGATGCGGACCGAAGCACCGATTCCCATCCGCAGCAGAGCCACTGCATGCAGCAGCTCGATCCATCCATGCTCGCCGAGGGGTGGCAGGTGTGGCATGAGGACATGAGCGGGGAACTGATCCTCGTCTTCCGGCCAGATGTGTTCTCCGAGGCGGGGGGCTTCCCCGCCCCATGCCTCCCGACGATCCTCGTCTCCGACCGGTCACGGGCACGTCGTCCGGATGCACGACATCGCCGTGGCGGGACATGGTCGGTGGTGTTGACGCTCGAACCGCAGGTCGAGGTGCGGGTGACCGAACATGCGGACCGAGACATCGCCATCGAGAGGGCTGCCGAACTGACGGCGGAGTTCGCCACGGGGAAGGTCGATTACCGGGGAGCCTACCAGGTCCCACGCGAATCATATCTGGACCGGTTGGACGCACTTACGGGGACAGACTCATACGACTGACCCGACGATAGCCGGTGATGCCACAGGTGACATTGCTGGGTGCGGCTCTATCGGAGCCGGACACCGAGTTCGTCTACCATGGGGAGGCAGACGCCTGTGCGGAATGTCCGTACCGGACACAGTGTCTCAACCTGCGTGAGGGGCGGCGGTACGTGGTCCGAGAGATCCGAGAGGGGGCACAGATGCTGGACTGTGCGGTCCATGCGGAGGGTGTGCAGGCGGTGGAGGTCGAGCCGGTGGGCTTCCGGGCGAACGTCCCATCGAAGGCGGCATATGTCGGGTCGAAGGTGGCACTGCCAGGGCAGTGCCCACACACAGGATGTCCGAGTCATCATCTGTGTGAGCCGAATGGCGGCACCCCTGGGATGGAGTACCAGGTCGCCACCGTCGAGGGGGACCCACCACACGCAGAGTGCGCACTGGACCGCCAGCTCACGACCGTCGAACTGGCGGCTCCCACCGACGAGTGATCAGCTGAGGTCGCCGATGCGACGGGCGGTGTAGCCGAGGATGTCCCGGTAGCCAGCCGCGGACATCAACACCGGGTAGAACACTCCATCTGCGGTGAGCGCATGCGTGTCTGCTCTCGCGTAGGTCTCACCATCATCGACGGCGTGGAAGTTCTCGACAAGCACCTCGTACTGCGCCGCCTCCGGCTTCGCGATCTCGCCTGTCAGTGAGAAGACGGGGGTCTGCGGACCTCGCGATGCCAGGCGATCGCTGATCTCCGACGGCATCGTCGGGGAGGTCTCCAGGACACCACTCGCGACCAGGAACGCCATGCTCAGCCAGTAGGCGTTCTCTGCGGCATGCAGGCTGTGCTGGAGGCCGCACTCGAGTTCGATGACCGGACTGTTATCGATCAGCCGCCCGCTGGAGAACGGTGCGGTCTCCACGACAGCCTCCAGGGGGAGTGCGGCGAGCAGTGCCCGCAGTGGGTCGGTGATCTGGTCGACCAGGGCGAATGGTCGATCCGTGCTCTGTGTGGCATGCAACGAGAGGACGGTGCAGCCGACGACCGCCTCCCGCAGACGTGCAGCCAATGCCCCCTCATGGGTGTCCGCGCTGCCCCGCCCTGGGAAGACGCGGTTGAGATCCTCGTCGATGTACCGCTTATCGACCGCAAGTGCACGTTCGTTCGCCACGATGAGCCGCACCGGGGCGATTGGATCGGGCAGACTCGCGCGCAGCCGCTCGACCGCCCGCGCCCCGCACGGCTCATCACCGTGGACAGCACCGACGATTGCCACGGCGGGATCACCATCACCGAGATCGAACACCCGCATCGTTCTCAGATGTCACGGGTGGGGTCAAATGATTTGTCCATGGACTCACGACTGCCACTGATGCGTGATGCCCACACGGTCGACCCCGACGTTGCGCCACCGCTCACTGGGCAGCCCACCGGATGGGATCCCGTGCGCGGGCGGTCGAACGGGTGGGAGCATGGGACGCTCCGTGCGGCTGTCTTGGAGGGTGTCGGCCTGTTCAACACCGGTGCGTTCCATGCGGCCCATGACTGCTTCGAGGCCGAATGGTTCAACTACGGAGCCGGGAGCACCGAGAGCGCGTTCTGCCACGGCATGGTGCAGGTCGCCGCTGGTGCGTACAAGTGGACCGCCCACGGAGACCCTGGGGGCACACGGTCGCTGTGCAGTACCGCATTGCAGTACCTCGCTGGGGTCCCCAGCGACTTCTACGGGGTCGACATCCCGGCTGTGCGGGCGGTACTGGTGCGCGCGTGTGCTGAGCCTGCATCGATCAGCGAGCAGCAGTTACAGGTCGATGCTCGCACGCCGGTCCACTCCGAACCTGAAACGGTTAATGGGGACCACTGACTCCGGGTAAGTGCGCAAGGGTAGCCAAGCCTGGAAACGGCGGCGGACTCAAGATCCGCTCTCGTAGGAGTCCGTGGGTTCAAATCCCTCCCCTTGCATCGCGGTGACAGTCTGGGAGATGTCGGCTGCGGTCGCCCGCCGGACGATCGTCCGGTGGATATCCTTCGAGTACCGCAGATTGGCAGATGTCCCATCGAAGACGGTGAGACGGGCAGCAGCCCCGACCTCGAGGACACCCGCATCGAACCCACCGATCGATGCAGGGTTGACCGTCGCCATCTGCAGCAGCGTCCGGGCGTCCAGGTCGGTCAGCTTTGCCGCGAACTCGAGTTCTCGCAGCATCGAGGGGGCGTTCATCATCACATTGTCCGTGCCGAGGGCGACCGTGGTCGCCGCATGCAGGTCGGCGATCGGTGGCATCCCCACCCCGGTGATGAGGTTCGAGCGTGGACAGACGACGATGGGGATGTCCGCATCGGCGACAGCGCGGAGATGGGTTGGCTCCGCATGGCCCATGTGCACGAGGAAATCCGGCTCCAGTGCCAGCGCTCCATCGATGTCATCGGGGTCGCGCTCGCCGGCGTGTATCCCAAAGGGTTTGCCCATCTCCTCGGCTGCCACTCGGAACTCGGCATACTCCTCATCACGGACACTCGAGGCGCCGAAGCCATCGGCGCGTTCGAGCGCCGCCACCGAGGCACGGGCCATGATCTGCAGCTCGATCGGGAGCCCAGCCTGTGCTGCCAACAGCCGCTCCACCCCGGCGAGACCACCCTCACGGAACTCGATCGTCGCAGTCGTGCCGGAGTCGATCATGAGCTGCAGTGAGCCGCGGATCGCCTGGATGATGGTCTCTGCATCGGCAGCACGCAGGAGCTGGTGCTTCAGTCCATCCGGTGGGGCGACCAGTTCCTTCAGTGGCACCCCCGCCCCGGCCTCCTTCGCGATCGAATCGCCCAGATGGGTGTGACCATTCACGAACGACGGCACGATGATATCTGTGGCATCGACAGCCATCTGTTCGAGGTCGACGATCCTGCCATCCTCGATATGGAGCCGCCCCTCGATCGCCTCGAGCTCGCGACCCCACAGGATGGTCCCTTCAACCTCCATGCCTCATCGTCGGGGACGGGGCTCTTCAATCGCGCCGGTGTAGGGTGAGCTCAGAACTGATCGAGGCGTGCGATCGCCGAGTCCGCCCTATCGGCGAGTATGCTCTGTTCAGTGTCGAGTCCGAGCACCTCGATCGCTGCGCGCTGGACCGACTCGCGATGGGAGGCAGGCGTGTACACACCCAGGCGCCAGTTCGCCTCATTCGTCTGCTGGAGCGCCTGGACCAGTGGCGAGGCTGCAGCGATGCTCACGATCGCATCACCCACGGCGATCTGGGTCGACGCCTCCGGCATCGACGGACCCGAGGGGACATCCAGGAGGACCTCCGCGACCGCGACCTCCGCACGCTCGGCGATCGCTGTCCGCAGTGCTGCCCGTTCGGCATCGGATGCTGCCCGCACCGGTGCGGGTACCGCCGCCCACTCAGCCCAGATGGCCCGCTTGAACAGGCGCCGCTCATCGATCCGTGCCATCATCGGCGCGGTCGACGACTCCCCCCGCAGCCGGGCCCGCAGGTCGACATCATCCATCCGCCGCAGGGTCGACGCATCGGTCTGGGTGCTCGCCAGCAGCTGTTCAGATGCAGCCCAGAGCATGCGCCGCGCGATGCGGGCGACATGATGCTGATAGACGGTCGGGTTCATGAGCGCCCGCGCGAGCAGCAACGACTCTGCGGTCTGGAGGTTGCCGGCGGCGAATACGAGCGTCTCATCGACGAAGCGGAGCGCACGCACCAGGCGCTCGTGATCTATCGTCCCGTACGCCACCCCGGTGTGGTGCGCGTCCCGCAGGAGGTAGTCCATCCGGTCGACATCGAGGTCGCCTGAGATGACCTGCCCGTAGCGCCCCTCACCGCGGATCAGATCGGCGATCCGCGTCGGTGACAGCCCGTACGCACGCAATGTCTCCCCCACGCGACCCGCAGAGACGATGTCGAGCACGTCGTCATGCAGCTTCCCCGTCTCCCGGTGAATGAGCCCCTCGATGTTGTGGCTGAACGGTGGGTGACCAACATCATGCAGCAGTGCTGCTGCGACCAGTTCATCCCTGGCGGTGCCCTCGATCGACAGCACCTCACACGCTCGCCGGGCGAGGGCATACACACCGATCGAGTGCTCCAACCTGGTGTGGTTCGCAGCGGGATAGACCAGGCTGACTGTGCCGAGCTGGCTGATCCGCCGCAACCGCTGCATCGCAGGGGTGTCGAGCAGCTCGGTGGCGACACCGGTCACCTCGATATGGTCATGCACACTGTCCTTGATCGTCGGCATCACCGGGAGATGGCCCCGGGGGGGTAAAGACCCGCCGAGGGGCGGGCTCTTTGCAGCGCGCACCGACGTGCGGATATGATCACCTATCTCGCCGGGGGGACGGGCACACCCAAACTGCTGTGGGGCGGTTACGATACAGCAGATGCGGTCGTCGCCAACACGGGTGACGACGTGGTCATCGGAGACCTGTACGTCGCACCTGACCTCGACAGCGTCCTCTTCGGCGCCGCAGAGCTCCTCGATACAGACCGCTGGTGGGGCATCGCCGACGATGGGACCGCGGTGCATGCAGAGCTGCGCCGATGGCACGAGACCTTGGGCACCACGGCAGGGGATGGCTACCTCCCCGCCGAGCTGCAGCGGGCAGGGCCCAACATCGCCCGCTGGCGGCGATATGATGCCGATGTGGAGTTCATCGAGCTGGGCGACCGCGACCGGGCGCTCCATGCCGTCCGGGCTGCGGCGCTGTTGCGGGGCGAACCCCTGTCATGGGTGACAACCCGGATATGCGAGGGGCTAGAGCTCGTACCGTCGGTCGCGCCGATGAGCGATGACCCTGTAGCGACGATCATCCACACCGCTGAGGGGCCGATGCACCTGCAGACGTACTGGGTGGACCGACGGGCCGCACCGGCGGTCCGGACCGTCGAGTACCGGGGTGCGACCGATGCGAGGGTGAGTCCGACTGCGGCTGCCGCCCTGGAGGCAGAGACCATCGTCATCGGACCAGCGAACCCGATCACCTCGATCGGACCCATGCTGCAGATCGATGCGATCACCGCACAGCTGCGGCAGGCACAGGTCGTCGTCGTCTCCCCCTTCATCGGCGAGGCGGTCTTCAGCGGACCGGCGGGCGCGCTGATGCAGGCGATGGGGTACGAGCCCTCGACGGCGGGTGTCGCAGCTGCGTACCCGTTCGCCGACGCGTTCGTGCTGGATGCGACGGATGCAACCGAGCTCGATCGGCCCACCGTGCGCACGGACATCAGCATCGAGACCCCCGATGATGCAGCTCGGGTCCGGGCGGCCGTCGAGCGAGCAGTCACAGCAACACAGTGATACACCGACGGGGCCGTGAGATGGGTATGACCGATGGGGTCCACCTGTATGCCGCCTCGCTTTCGGGGGTGGCCGACCGTGGCTGGGCCACGCGGCTTGCGCCGGTCGTCAATCGCGCGATAATCGGTGGCATCGCCATCGATGCGGAGACGCGAGCAGCTGCGGCGGAACTGCGTGACCGGGGACGGATTGAGTTCCTCCCGGCAGATCCGATCGGTTGGGTCGTCAGGATGACCCGCGCGCCACGTGCGGTGCCCATGGGTGTGAACATCCGGGCCTGCGACCCGGGTGCGGTATCAGCGGTCGGCAGGGCCATCGACACCCCACGGGTGTGGATCGAGCTCAACGCGCACTGCCGACAACCAGAGATGTGTGCGGCGGGTGCGGGCGAGCATCTCCTCCATGCACCACAGGAGCTCGCTGCGCTGGTGCGCGCAGGTGCCACCACCGGAGCGACGGTGGGGGTGAAGGTGCGCGCAGAGGTGGATGGGGTCGATCTCAGGGACGTCGCACGTGTCGTGGAGGCCGCCGGAGGGGCGTTCATCCACATCGATACGATGGACGATCCTGCTGCAATCAGGCGAGTCGCCACAGCCACCGGATTGCGTGTCGTCGCGAACAACGGCATCCGCACAGCGGAGGACATCGCACAGGCGGTGGCGGCCGGTGCGACCGCAGTGAGTGTGGGACGACCGAGCACCGATACGGGTGCGATGCGCCAGATCGCACGGGCGACTTCGACGGCGCTCCCACATCCATGAGCCGCCAGGAGCCGGCGGTGCGCCGTGCACTCGAGGCGCTCGTGTTGGACACCGCGGTGGGCCCGAAGCCCGGTGCGGTCGACCGGTATCACGACCATCCGGACGTTCGGGCGGACCAGTTCGTCGCCGCAGCGGTGGGCAGCTTGGACGGCCTGACCGCGGCCGCGGGTGACGGTCCGCTTGGGGATGCATTCTATTCGGCTGTGGCGGGGATGGCCGATGCGGCGGGGACGAACACCCACTTCGGGACGCTGCTCCTGTTGATCCCACTGGTGCGAGCGGCAACACGTGACAGCCTCGACCCAGATGGGCTGTCATCTGTGCTCGAGGCGACCACCATCGCGGACGCGGTGGTGTTCCTCGAGGCACTGCAGGTCGTTGACGTCAGGCTCGCGCCCATCGAGGCGGGGGATACGGCACTCGATGCGACGGACCCCGAGCGTGCAATCGCGACGGTCGAACGTGATGAGCTCACCTGGTCGGAGCTGCTGGCTGTGAGCCCGATCGACGCGAATGCAGCGATCTGGCAGTCAGGATTCACCCCCGTGTTCGAGACGGCTGAGCGGTTCGCCAGGGGGCTTCCCCTGGGGCCACAGATCCCCGCGGTGTTCACCGAGACGCTGCAGACCAATCGCGACAGCCACATCATCGCAGCACATGGTGAGGGGACCGCGCGCTGGGTCCAACATCTCGCGAGACACGCACGGTCACGATGGCACCTGGACGCACAGCTGCGGACGCGTGCGATCAGCCCCGGTGCGACCGCCGATCATGTCACCGCGGCGGTGTTCATCGAAATGATGCGACGCGGAGGGCACACCGATGGGGCGTGAGCAGCTGGGTTGGCCGAGCGATGAAGTCGCGGCGACGATCGCCGACCCATCATGGCCAGCCGCACTGGTGGGGATCACCGAATCGGTGGTGACGACACGAGGGCCGAATGGACGGTGGAACGCCGCGGCGTTGGGGCTGCACAGCGATGGTGCGGCGGTCACCGCACAGACGTACGGACGGACGCGCACCTGGCGCAACCTCGGGGCCGATGGACGTGGGGTGATCAACTTCATCACCGACCCCATGCAGTTCGTGCGAGCCGCACTGAGTGTCTATGAACCGGACGGAGCGGTGCTGTCAGGTGCAGCGGCAGTCGTCGAAGTCACAGCCGTGGCCACCCGCGAGTGGACCGAAGACTCGACGGAGATGACGCGATGGGAGCTGCAGCCGGTGTGGGCGACCATCCGACGGTGGCGGTTGCCGACGTACCGCCGGGGGCGGATGGCTGTGATCGACGCGACCGTCGCTGCCTCCCGCTTGGACGTACCCGGGGCAGACGAAGCGGCGCTCCACGCAGAGCTACAGCGGTGTGCGGATATCGTCGCACGAACGGGGAGCGACAGCGACCGGGCCGCATTCGCGGAGATCGATGAGCTCACGCACTGGCGTGGCTGACGAGTGTGCGCGCGGGGAACGATTCGCTTTTGCTGGGGCGGCAACCTGGAAGTTGTATGCCCATCAAGCCGAAGTACATCAAGCAGCTCGGAGGGGTCCTGCTTGACCGATACCCAGAATCATTCGACACGGACTTCGACAGCAACAAGCAGACCGTTGCTTCGTTGACCAACGTCGAGTCCAAGACCGTCCGCAATCGCGTCGCGGGGTACATCACCCGCAAGCTCGCCGATCAGGTCGAATCTGCCTGATCTCCCCCTTCTCACCACGTCTCAGCGCCGTCTGACAGCGGCTGTTCTGGCGTGTGCCGCCCAGGCACGGAGGTCGTCATCGCCGTCGGTCATGCGACGGGACTGCAGCGTGGTCACCGCGGCGACGATCGCCGCAGTGGTCGGGGCATCGACCTCCATGGCCCCGCGGATCGTGATCCGCGGCTGCTCAGAGGGGGATGTTCCCATGGCGACGCTCGGGTGAGTCGATGTGCTTGCCGTCGAGGCGTTCCAGGTCGGCGAGGAGACGGCCGCGTGTCTCCGCAGGCTGAATAACCGCATCGATGAACCCCGCCTCTGCAGCCGAGTAGGGGTTGGCGAACTCCTCCCGGTACTCCTCGACGAGTGCTGCGCGGCGGGCATCGGGGTCATCTGCGATGGCCAACTCATCGCGATAGAGGATGTTCACCGCCCCCTGTGGTCCCATCACCGCGATCTCCGCGGTGGGCCACGCGTAGTTGACATCCGCCCCCAGGTGCTTCGATGCCATCACATCGTAGGCCCCCCCGTACGCCTTGCGGGTGATGACCGTCAACAGCGGTACGGTCGCCTCCGCATACGCGTACAGGAGCTTCGCACCATGGCGGATGATGCCACCATGCTCCTGGTCTGTTCCAGGGAGGAAGCCCGGGACATCCACCAGTGTGAGGATGGGGATGCCGAAGCTATCGCAGAAACGGACGAATCGGGCGGCCTTCTCGGAGGCGCCGATGTCAAGCGTCCCCGCCTGCGCCTGTGGCTGGTTCGCGATGATCCCGACCGACTGTCCGTCGAGGCGTGCGAACCCTGTGATGACGTTCCTCGCATACGCCGGTTGGAGCTCGAAGAGTGACCCCGCGTCGATGATGCCCTCCAGGACCGCATGCATGTCGTAAGGCTTCGACGGTGCATCCGGCACGACCGTCGCAGGATCGGAGGCCGACGGAGGAGATCCTGCGTACCGCGGTGGGCGGTCGAGGTTGTTCGACGGCAGGTACGACAGCAGCACACGCAACCCGTCGAGGCACTGCTGTTCGTCATCGAAGCGACGATGGGCCACCCCCGATCGCTCCGTGTGCGTGGTCGCACCACCGAGCTCCTCGAAGCTCACCTCCTCGCCGGTGACCGTCTCGATCACCTGCGGGCCTGTGATGAACATGTGGCTCGTCGCATCGACCATGAACGTGAAGTCCGTGATCGCTGGCGAGTAGACAGCACCACCCGCACAGGGGCCCATGATCGCAGACAGCTGGGGGATGACCCCAGAGCAATCCGTGTTCGCCTTGAAGATCTCACCGAAGCCACCGAGGGCTCGTACCCCCTCCTGGATGCGCGCCCCACCGGAATCATTCAGACCGATGAGTGGATGCCCATTCGTGCGTGCGATTTGCATCACTTTCGTGATCTTCTCGCCGACGACCTCACCGAGTGAGCCACCAAAGACGGTGAAGTCGTGTGCGAAGACACACACGGGGCGGTCGTCGATACGGGCGGTCCCCGTGACGACACCGTCACCGGGGACGGTGGTCTCATCCATCCCGAAGGCGGTGGTGCGGTGGGTGCGATGTGCGTCGATCTCCGCGAAACTGCCATCATCACAGAGGTAGTCGATCCGCTCACGCGCGGTCATCTTGCCTTTCTCGTGCTGCTGCTGCACACGGTCGGGACCACCGCCCGCTGCAGCCGCACGACGCCGTTCGCGGAGCTCCTCGATCCGCTCGTCCATCGTCATGCGTGCACCTGCTCCATGGTCCATCATGCCACGATGCGGCCCAATAGGGTTTCCGCAATCCACGCACCGGGCATCGACAGCTGTCGATGCACTGGGATGGCGGCATCTGCTGGCAGGGGTGGGGCGATGGCAGGTGCGATCGGTCGACTAGGTTCCAGGAGCGATTCTCAAGGATGCCAGTACCGAGTGAACACCACCTGCTGGGTGGTCCCCACCGGTGTATCACCGGCTGTCCGTGCACCACCGGACCGTGACCTCAGCGGCTGATTCGACGGAGCTGGCTGATGAGGAGTCCGACGATGAGCGCGACGCCCAGGTTGGTGGCCACACCGACGACACCGACGAGGATGACCAACCACCGGTCATCTGTGGGCTCGAGCGCGGTCCAGCCGAGTTCACCAGCTACGATCAGGAGCAACACCCCCACCAGAGAGACGGGGAACGATTGGAGCAGGGCGATCGCGCCGGCTGCCACCGCCAGGTAACCAGCCGCGAGCACCAGGTTCGCACCAGCAGTGCGAGCACCGAATGTGTACTTACCAGCGAGCCCACCGCTGCCGTGGCACATCGGGAAGCCGCCCAGGGGAACGGCGATGAGGTTCATCAGGCCCATGGTGACTCCGAGTTGATCTTCTGAGACCGACCGGTCGAAGTACTCACCAACCAGCACCGCCGTCGCCAGCGTGGCATTCCCGAGCGTCATCGCTACCTGCCCCATGACCGCACCGATCACCGCAGTGGGTGCGACGACCGACGCAACAGACGGCGTCGGCATCGGCACCGTGAGTGACAGCGGGACGGGAGATGTGAGCGGGAGGCCGACGAGGAGGAGGGCGAGCGGTGCAAGCCGACGTCTGCGGAGGCTCACGAGCACCCCCGCGATCAGGATGCCCACCACGGTCATCGGCAGGTCGGCGAGACCGAGCTCAACCGCCAGATCCAGGAGGATCAGCCCTACACCCAGCTGAATCCCCCGAATGATGGGGGCGTCCACCACACTGGCGATCCGTGACAGCTGACCGGTGAGACCTGCTCCCGTCAGTAGGATCCCCATGATCACACCAGCGATGACCACATCCGTGTAGACGAGCGTGCCCGCGATCGCGAGGCCGGCGAGGGCCTTCATCGGCTCGACCGAGATCGGGATACCGTAGGCCAGCCCCCAGATGACCTGGAAGATGGCGAACCACAGGAACATGACCCCGAGCTCGAAGCCACCGGTCAGGCCGACCGCGAGGATGATGGGCACGACCGTCACCGCATCACCGATCGACCCACTAACCTCGCCGAGATCGAATCTGATCACCGGGCTCGGACGCCGTGTCACACCGTCGCTAGCGTCGGTGGACATATCAATCGCCTGAGAAATCGTCTGTGGCTACAGACCCGACCGTATGCAACGAATGAGCGGTACGAAGCCGGTGGAGGGATTTGAACCCCCGACCTATTCCTTACGAAGGAATCGCTCTGCCAGCTGAGCTACACCGGCCGTACCAGCAGTAGCCCGAATCGGCAAAAAACGGTTGCGATTGGTCAGCTCTGCAGCTGCGCATCGATGCAGATGTTCACAAGCTCGGGTGAGTATGAGCGGACCTCCTGAGTCTCGAGCACATCCAGCGTCACATCTGCAGGGAGTGCCGCACGGATGGTCTCCACCGCAGGGGCGAACGGATCGGTGCGGGACTGGAAGTCATAGTAGTGCAGGATCGCGCCCTCTGCGGCGGTCTCCAACGCATCGGGGAGGAACTCCCCTGCGGTGTGCGGGAGGTTCATGATCACCCGATCCGCCCACCCAGCATAGCGGTCGGTGAGCGTGCGGACGTCTGCGGTGTGCACCGTCAGATCGACCTGATTACGGTCGGCATTCTCGATGAGCAACGCCGTCGCGGCGGGGTTGATGTCAACGGCGACCACCTCCGCGCCCCGGTCTGCAGCGGGGATCGCATACGGACCGACGCCGGCGAACATGTCGAAGACGGACTCACCAGCGGTGATCTGTGTCGTCACGCGCCTCCGCTCGGTTGCCAACCGTGGACTGAAGTAGGCGGTCGCCAGGTCGACCGTGTATGCGTATCCGTACTCCCGGTGGGTCGTCACAGTCGACGCCCCGGCGAGGCGGTCCCACTGCCGGACCCGGTGGGTCCCCTCGATCGGAGACCGGCGATTCAGCACTGCCGTCACCGGGAGATCCGCGGCCATGATCGCGTCAGCGATGGCCACAGCGGTCTCGGGGTCATCCTCGTCGATCAGTGCGATCTCGCCGATCCGCTCGAAGGATGGATGATAACCCAACAGTTGGGCCACCGTCGTCTGCTGGTCGCGGGGTTCGACCGCATGCGTGCGCACCCGGAGGTCCCCGGGGACTGCCGCCGCATCGGTCACCGGCAGGTACACCGATGCGACATCAGCGTCGATATCGTAGGCCCGATCGAGCAACCCTGCTGCAGCGAGGCGACGACGCGTCTGCTCGCCCACCTTGCGATCGACGATGACGCAGGGCACGTCCATAGGTCCGAAACGATGGTCCCCCTCAAACCGATTCTGCTCGGTGCCGGTGCTCAGGCCTCAGCGACCGCATCGCCATCGGCACCGCTGTGGTCGCGATCGTACGCGGACAGCAGTTCCTGGTACCGGTTCCGGATCGTCACCTCCGACATGTCCGTGACCGCACTCACATCCGCCTGTGTCACGGGCTGATTGGTGAGCTTCGCTGCGGCGTAGAGTGCAGCAGCGGCCAGACCCACCGGCGACTTGCCCGAGTGGACGTTGTGTCGCTTGCCGGTCTCGATCAGCTCGCGAGCGACGCGCTCGGTCTCTGAGGGGATGGTGAGGTCCGAGGCGAACCGTGGGATGTACTCGGCAGGATCGGCCGGTCGGATCTCCAGTGAGAGCTCGCGGACGATGTAGCGGTACGCACGCTCGAACTCCTCCGGTGACACACGCGACACACGTGCGACCTCATCGATCGATCGAGGCACCTGAGCCATGCGCGCCGCAGCGTGCAGGGCGGCCGTCGAGATCCCCTCGATCGACCGGCCCGGCAGGAGGTCCTCCTCGAGCGCCCGCCGGTAGATCACCGAGGCGGTCTCACGGACCGTCTCTGGCAGTCCCAACGCAGAGGCCATACGGTCGATCTCCCCCAGTGCCTGCTTGAGGTTGCGCTCCTTCGAGTCCCGTGTCCGGAAGCGCTCGTTCCAGGTCCGGAGACGGTGCATGGTCTGTCGCTGGTTCGCCGACAGCGTGCGACCGTACGCATCCTTGTTCTGCCAGCCGATGTTCGTCGACAGACCCTTGTCATGCATCAGATTCGTCGTCGGTGCGCCCACGCGGGCCTTGCGGTCACGCTCGGCGCTGTCGAACGCACGCCACTCTGGACCGCGATCGATCGCATCCTCATCGACGACGAGGCCACAGTCGTCACAGACGACCTCACCACGTTCGCTGTCGGTGATCAGCCGTTCAGAGGCACACTCCGGACAGCTGTACCGGTCCGTCTCACGCTCCGCTGGGGACTTCTCCTCGGCACGGGCATCGCGCCAGCGGGTGGAGGGGGGCTGTTCATCTTCTGGTCGGGTTGGGCGGATACGGCTCATAATGATGGATGTCGACAGAATCGCCGACGTTATTTGTATAAATGTATCGGGGCGGCTTAAATCTGTCGTGGATGTGAGGTCACAATGAATCAGCGTCCGTCAGCGCTTCTATGCTGCCGATCAGGTCGCTCGGGGCCGAGAGTATGACCTGCTCGGCGAGGTCGTCCCAGAGCTCTGTCGCTGTCGCTCCCGCGAAGTTGCGCTCTTCGAACGGACGTTGGGCTGTCGAGATGACGATGGCTGCAGATCTGAGGATGCGGAGGTTGGGGAGGTTACCGCTGCCGACCTCGATGTCTCCGACCACGCACACATCTGCGGCCTCGACCGCAGCACGGGCACGCTCGGCGGCTGTCGCATCGATCGGGGTGTACGGGTCGACCGTGATCGGCTCGATCCCGAGTTGGCGAGCCACCGCGGTGTCGGTGTCACCCTCATGCAGCACACCCGTGGTGAGCTCATACCCTGCTGCATGCAGCAGATGCAGGATTCCCGCGGTGGTCCCGCCGCCACCGATGACATGGATGCGGGCGGGGGGCTCACCACTGGTGGAGTCGGCCACAGCCGTCACGTATGGCGAGCCCGTCACCGGATGCTGACTCACCACCGTGTTCGCCCCGTAGACCGTCCGGAGTGTCTCTCGTGTGAGCACCTCGGCGGGAGGACCATCTGCGATGAGCTCACCAGCATCGAGCAACCACAGACGGTCACAGTACTGTGCAGCGAGATTCAGGTCATGGATCGCCGCGATGGCCAGGCGTCCATCCCGGACGAGGCCGCTGACGAGATCGAGGGTGGCGACCTGATAGGAGATGTCGAGGTTCGCGGTGGGTTCATCAAGCAGCAGTACAGGCGTCTCCTGTGCGAGCGCGCGAGCGATGATCACGCGCTGTTGCTGACCGCCCGAGAGTGCACTGATGGGGCGATCGGCCAGGCCCTGTAGATCCGTTCGCGACAGGGCGGCATCCACAGCATCCGCATCGGCCCGTCCGTCCTGCCAGGGACGCAGGGCATGGCGATAGGGTGTACGTCCCATCTCGACGACAGACCGCACAGAGAAGGAGAACTCCAAGCTCGAGGTCTGCGGCACCGTGGCGACCTGCTGTGCGACCGACCTCGTCGAACTCACCGCGATGTCGGTCGCATCGATACGCACCGAACCCTCCTGGACGGGGAGCGTCCCCTGGACCGCACGCAACAGTGTGGTCTTGCCCGCACCATTGGGTCCGATGAGGCCGATGAACTCACCGGCTCCCGCCCTGGTTGTGACCCCTAGAAGTGCCGTGGTCTCGCCACGATGTACGGAGAGCCCTTCGAGGGCGAGCTCTGTCATAGTTCGACTGCCCCCTCACGCCGCAGGAGGTACAGGAAGAAGGGCGCGCCCACCGCAGCCGTCACGATCCCGACGGGGAGCTCAGCGGCGGCGGACCGGGCGATCGCATCGGCGATGATGAGGAAACTCGCGCCCGCGAGTGCGCTGGTGGGCAGGAGGATGCGATGGTCTGCGCCCACCACCAGTCGCATGCCATGGGGTACGATCAGGCCCACGAATCCGATCACACCGGTGACGGCGACGGCCACCGCGGTGAGCACGCTCGCGAGGATGAGCAGGCGTTGCTTGGTGCGCTCGACGGCGATGCCCACCGCCTGTGCAGATGACTCACCCAACGTGAGCACGTTCAGCGCGTGCGCATGCAGGTATGTGGCGATGAGAAGCACCGGAACCACGACAGCGATCACCGAGAGATCATCCCATGTCGTCCCACCCAGATGCCCCATGAGCCAGTACAGCACCCGACGCATGTCCCACCCGCTCAACAGCGTCATGAAAGAGATGAGGGCCCCGAGGAATGCTTGGACGGCCACCCCCGCCAACAGCAGGGTGGCCACCGGAGTCCGGCCCCCACGGCGTGCGATCAGGTAGACCACGAAGCCTGTGGCCACCGCCGAGCTGAAGGCTGCGGTCTGCAGACCCAAGCCGGCCGGCAGCGACACGCCCAAGACGATCACCGCGACCGCTCCCACTGCAGCCCCGCTTGAGACACCGATGATCGATGGGTCAGCGAGGGGGTTGCGGAAGAAGCCCTGCATGACCGCTCCGGCCGTCGCCAGTGCGATGCCGACGAGCCCTGCGAGCAGCACCCGTGGCAGGCGAATCTCTGCGATGATGAGGACCGCACTGGGTGCGAGTGGTGCAGGATCGACGACCCCGATGAGCGAGCCAAGCACCGCCACCGTCGTCGTGGGGGCGATGGGGACTGGCCCGACACCGACCGCGGCGATGATCACCACCCCCAGGAGTGCCGACAGCGCCAGAGACCATTGCAGGGTGAGGCGGAATCGGTCGGTCACGAAACCTACTCCACTTGTATTAGCTAAATATTTATTGTGTTCCTCGTTTCTCAGCCCATGCGACGACTGCTCTGCGTCGGACTCTGCATCCTGCTGCTCGGTGTCGGAGGTGGCGGTGTCGTAGAGGGCGCCGAGACGTGCGCGTTCCCGTACCAGACGACTGATGCGACAGGCACGGAGGTGACGATCCCTGCAGATCCAGATCGCATCGTGACGCTGACTCCCTCTGCGGCACAGACGATGTGGGAGATCGATGCGTTCGACGAGGTGGTCGGGACGTCGGTGTATGCGAGCTACCTAGCCGGTGCCGAGGAGAAGCGGGTCATCTCTGCGGAGGCGGACCAGGCGATGGTCGAGCAGATCGTCGATCTGGAGCCGACGCTCGTGCTCGTCCCCAACGCGAGTCATGACCCTGCCGTTGTCGGACAGCTCCGTGGGCTGGCGATCCCCACGGTCGTCTTCGCCGAGCAGACCACCCTCGAGGAGATCGCAGACCAGACCGAGGCAATCGGGAGGCTGACGGGGAACTGTGCTGCTGGGGAACTGCGGGCGACCCAGCTGCGGGCGACGATCGCCGCCATGGGGGCAGCCACCGAAGACCTCGAGCGCCCCCGGGGGCTCAACAGCTTCTATGGCTACTCCTCGGGCGCGGGGACGTTCACAGGTGATATCATGGACACCGCGGGGGTGTCGAACCTCGCCGCTGCGCGATTCACGGGCTGGCAACAGCTGAGTGAGGAGGTGGTCGCGACCGATGACCCAGAGTGGCTCATCGCCCCGGCGGAGAGTCCGATCCCCGACACACCGGCGTACCAGAGCACGACGGCCGTCCGGACCGGCCAGATCATCTACCTGGATACGAACGAGCTACAGCAGCCTGCCCCACGGGCGGTCAACGCGACCGGGGCGGTGCTCGCGGCGGTCCATCCCGCGGTCCATCAGGACCTCCTGGCAGCGGGACCGTGGTACCCCATCGATGAGCCACCACGCTTCCAGGCCAGCACCCTCGAGCGGCACGACGAGGGCATCAGGGTCACGGTGCAGCCGAGAACGCAGGTGGCTGCGGTGCGGGTCACCCCGTCCTGGGGTGAGCAGCGGACATCCACGCTCCCCGATGCGAACGGCAGCCACGTGCTGGAGGTCCCCAGCGATCCAGCTGCGTCCGGAGGACAGCTGCAGATCGAGCTACAGGGGCCAGGTGGGCTCACAAGTGTGCGGGTGATGGCGATGGAAGAGGCTCCCGTTGAGATGCCGGCGGAGCGGAGCCATGACCGGTGGCTGCTCCTCGCGGCGGTCATCCCAGCCATCGCTGCTCCGTTGGTCTGGGTGCTCTTGCGGAACCGATGGTAGCCGGCGGTTTCATAGCCCTCAGTGACAGAGGTGTGTTCGATGCACACCCGGAGCGAGCTCCGATCGGATGTGGACATCGACGTGGTCATCTCCGCGTTGGATGATGCAGATGCGCGTGCGATGATCGAAGCACTCGATGGTCCGATGTCCGCGGGTGAGCTGGCCGAGCGATGTGACATCCCTCTTTCGAGCACCTACCGGAAGCTCGAGCGGCTGGCGGATGCACAGCTCCTGAAAGAGGGGACCGCCATCCGCCGTGACGGACATCATGTGACCCGATATGCTGTTGGATTCGATCACGTGGAGATCCAGTATGAGCCCACAACGGGCCTCCGGTGTCGGGTCGAGCAACGGCCAGCGAGTGCACCAGAACAGCTTGCGACGATGTGGTCACAGGTGCAGGAGGAGACGTAGATGGTGCATGAGACGATATCAACAGAGCTCGCGACAGCAATCGCGCTCGTCAAAACGGGGGTGCTGCTGCTGGGTAGCGCGATCACCTACTTCGCGTACAAGGCGTACCGGTCACAGGGAAGGCGGTCGCTGCGACTGCTGACCGTGGGATTCACGTTCATCGTCCTTGGTGGGGTACTCGGCGGCATCACCGATCTGCTGCTTCCGGTGTCGATCGCATCGGGGATCCTGCTTGATAGCCTGTTGACCTTGGTGGGGTTCGCGGTGATCACCTACTCACTGTACACACGGTGACGAGGATATTGTCTGATGAGTGCAAACCTATTTGTCACCCTGGGGCAAAGGTATCGGTATGAGTCAGTCGAACACAGACGATATCGAGGCGATCAGACAGAAGAAGATTGCTGAACTTCAAGAGCAGATGGATGGGGAACAGGCACCAACGTCAGGTGATGAGACACCAACTGAGCCAGTGCACATCCACGGTGGAGATGAACTGCAGAGTGCCGTGGACACCCATGGGGTAGCACTCGTTGACTTCCATGCAGAATGGTGTGGCCCGTGCAAGATGCTCGAGCCGATCGTGGAGACATTGGCCGCAGAGACATCGGCAGCTGTCCTGAAGGTCGATATCGATGAGAACCAGCGGCTCGCCCAGCAGTATCAGGTCCGGGGTGTCCCGACCCTGCTGCTGTTCTCCGACGGTGCACCCGTCGAGCAGATTGTCGGTGTCCGCGATGAGCACACCCTTCGGTCACTCATCGAGCAGTACACCTAATCTGGCGGTACCTCAGGGACCGTCGCAAGCTCACGAATCCGACCGGCGACCTCCTCGAACGGCCCCGGGGCCACCCCTGTCTGTCCGAGCACCTGCTGTGCCGCCCCGATCAACCAGACGCCACGTTCGATCAGGGACTCCAGGTCTCCCGGGGTCATGTGAAAGCGTTCCAGCAACGTCTCCTGATCGGCACCCGCGATCCAGGCGCTGAGGCAGTACGCCTGTTTGATGCCCGCAAGCCAAGCCTCGTAGTCCGCTGCATCAGCGGGGGTCGTCACGAGCTCTGCAGCATGTCGCTCCGCGAAGGTGCTCAACATCGCACGGTCACGGTTGCCCACCCATCCACGGGCGAGGTCAGGCGTTTGGGCCAACACATCCAGGGCGCCGAGGATGGTCTGATCTGCGACGGCTAATGCGGCGATGTGTCGGGCACCGGTGATGATCTGCATCGCAGAACGGGGCCGCAGATACTGCCGTGCGACGGTCGTCCCGAGTGGCGTCGCGACCGTCGGTGGACCGCGTTCTAACAGACCTGCACCGCTCAACTCGTCGATCGCTGCTTGCACCGCTGTCGCGACCGAAGCCCGATCAGTCATCATGCCGTGAAGGGTTGCGGTGAAGATGTCCACCACCGACGCGGGGGTGGTCGCGAGCTCTGCGGCCACAACCGCGAGCACGTACGTCTCGATGGTCGTCGGGGTCGCCAGGTGCGATCGGACGGGCTCTGGTGCAGCACCCAGATATCGCGACCGGACGGCATCGCGGGGATGCTCCAGGCCGACGAGCACCGCCTCCCCCTCCGGATCCAGATGGGGACGCCCCGCGCGCCCCGCCATCTGATGCACCTCCAACACGGGCAGCCAGCGCATCGACCGCCCATCGAAGCGCTGCAAATCGCGGATGATCACATGGCGCGCTGGCACGTTGATCCCTGCGGCGAGCGTCGGTGTCGCACACAACACCCGCAGGCGTCGCTCGCGGAATGCCGTCTCGATCAGTCGTCGATGCTCACGTCGGAGACCCGCATGGTGAAAGCCCACATCAGTGGCGACCGCCCGTGCAAGTCGCTGGCCCAGGCGGGAGCGACCCACATCGGCGATCGCCTCCGCGAGCGTCGGGCGATCGCCCAGGCCCAGGCCACCGATCTGGAGGGCTAGTGTCTCGGCGGCCTCACGCGACCGGACGAACACGAGCGTCTGTGTCTGTTCGGCCACCGACTCGGCGACCAGGTGCATCACCACGGCATCGTCATCATCCTCGAGCGTACCCGGAGACGAGAGGCGGCGTCGGGTCCCATCATCGTAGCCGACCGTCCCCGTCTCGACGTCGATGACACCCGTACGGAGATGGACGGGGCGCCAGTCTGACTCGATCAGCTCCGCATCCAGCCACGTGGCGATCGTCTCCGCGTTCGCGACCGTCGCCGACAACGCGACCACCTGCAGTAGCGGAGTCCCATGTCGGAGTGCGGTGAGGGTCATCTCCAGACTTGGTCCGCGCTGTGGGTCGCCCAACAGGTGGGCCTCATCCACGACCACACAGCCGAGCTCTTGTACCCAATCCTCGCCGTTACGGAGCGCCGAATCGACCTTCTCAGCGGTCGCGACGATGATGTCACACGACCGGAGGTCCTGCTCGGCCGCAGGCTGCTCGCCTGTCGCCATCCCGACCGTGACACCAGGATAAGCAGCGAACGTCTCGGACTTCTCAGCGGCCAGCGCCCGCAGTGGGACGATGTACACCGCGGGAGCGGGTGCACTCAACATGGCCATCGCAGCGATCAGTGTCTTCCCTGACGCCGTTGGGATGGCCGCGACGATGTTCGCACCATCCAACAGCCCCGCTGCGACGGCCCGCTCCTGTGGCGGGTAGAGGTCGGTTATCCCCGATGCGGTGAGATGCTCGAGCACGGATGGCGGCAACGGTAGCTCCGATATTGCCGTCACCGGCGCCCACGCTCACAGCAGTCCAGCATCGACGAGCCGGCTGACTCCCTCCCGCAGCCTGTCCGCGGACGCGGCATATGACAGCCGGGCAAAACCAGGGGCACCGAAGGCCGATCCCGGTACCATCGCCACATGTGCCTCCTCGATCGCTGCGCTACACCACGCAGCGTCATCTGCATCCACCGGCACCATCATGTAGAATGCACCATCGCCGATCGGGACCTCCACGCCCAGCTCCGCGAACAGCTCTGCGAGGAGGTCTCGTCGGCCCTCGAACGCCTGCCGCATCTCCTCGACATCAGCATCCGTATCCTGGAGTGCGGATATCCCTGCATGCTGGACGAAGTTCACCGCACAGCTGGCGGAGTGTGAGTGGACCTTCTTCGCGGCATCAATCACCGGGGTCGGTGCGTGGACGTAACCGAGCCGCCAGCCCGTCATCGCATACGCCTTCGAGAATCCGTTGAGGGTGATCGTCCGGTCGCTCATCTGTGGAAGCGAGCCCACCGAGGTGACCTCCGCACCGTAGGTGATCCGGTCGTAAATCTCATCTGACAACACCATGAAGTCATGTGTCGCTGCGAGGTCGCGCACACCTGCGAGCGCTGCCTCGGAGTAGACCGCACCGGTCGGGTTCGACGGGGAGTTGACCACGAGTAGCTTCGTCGCATCGGAGACCGCCGCGGCGAGGTCCTCCAGCGCAGGTTCCAGCTGGAAGTCATACGGCGCGGTGTCGACCCGTGTGAGGGAGGCGCCGGCGAGCTTCGCCATGGCCTCATAGGAGACCCACGCCGGATCCAGTAAGACCACCTCATCACCATCATCGATGAACGCCTGGAAGATCTCATACAGGGCCTGCTTCCCCCCGGGGGTCACGATGATCTCATCGGGATGCGCATCGATCCCATCTGCGCTGAGCTTCTCGACGATCGCCTCACGCAGTGGCATGATACCTGCTGAGGTGGTGTAGCCTGTATGTCCCGCATCGAGGGCGGCCTTCGCGGCGTCCACGATGGGCTGGGGGGTGGGGAAGTCGGGCTCCCCCACCGACAGGTCGACGACATCCACCCCATCAGCACGGAGGGCGTTCGCAGCGTTGCTGATCGCGAAGGTCGCACTCGGTTCGACCCGGTTCACCCGTGCTGCCATCTCCAGGTTCATGCGCCTACCCCCACCATCGCCACCGCAGCGGTGACGGCATCTGCACCGCGATCGACGCGGGCACGAGCCTGCTCTGCGGTCATGCCTGGGCCACTGACGCCGAAGGTCACAGGGGTGTCGGTCTCGAGGCTCACCTGCGAGAGTGCCGTCGCCGCTGCGGTCGTGATCACCTGATCATGGTCGGTCTCGCCCGTGATCACCGTCCCGATGACCGCGATCGCATCAACTCGTCCTTCGCGTGCGACACGCTGGGCGGCCAGTGGTGTATCATACACCCCAGGGACGCTCACCCGTGCTGCGATCTCAGCATCCGCTGCCGATGCTGCCTCTTCCGCAGCCGCTTCCATCGCGGAGGTGATGGGACGATTGAACTGCGCCACGATGAGTCCGAGTCGCGTCATGACGGCAGTGACGATGCGACCGGCAAAGCATTACCGACGTCATGTGGCACAGGCTTAGGTCATCCACGGATGTGGTCCACGCATGGACCAACAGCGGACAGGGCGAGGCCTGAGACGGTGGCACCTGGTCCTGGGTGTGATCGTCATCGGGGGGCTGCTGTTGCGGACCGTGGGCCTCGGTGGCCGTGTGTTTCACTGGGATGAAGCCCGCGTCGGCTACTGGACGCTTCGGTACATGGAGACCGGCAGCTTCGCATACCGACCAGTGATCCACGGCCCATTCCTCCCGCTCGTCAACGCGTGGATCTTCGACCTCGTCGGTGTGAGCGATGGCAACGCCCGTCTTGTCGTCGCCCTCGGGGGTGCTGCGATACCCGCGATGGCCATCGGTCTGCGTCGATGGATCGCCCCAGGCGCGGTGGTCGGGGTGGCGGTGCTCATCGCCACCGACCCCACTCTCGTGTACTACAGCCGGTTCATGCGCAATGATGTGCTCGTCGCAGGCGCCACCCTTGCAGCGGTCGTGTTGGTGGCCATCGCGGTGGACGCCGATCGACCGGTGATGCTGATTCCTGCGGGGGCACTGCTGGGTGCGGCCGTGACGATGAAGGCGACGGTGCTGCTGTATGGTCTATCTGCGCTCGGTGCGGCGATCCTCGTGCTGGATGACAGGCTGTTGCGGGGGGCCGGTGACCGGCGGGCCAGTGCACTCATCGCCGGCCGGTGGGCGCGGACTCGCCGGTGGATCGAGGCGAACACCCTGCGATATGCGGTCGCCACAGTGATCGCCCTCGTGCTGCTGGTCGCCCTCGCAGCGTGGGGGTATGCCCCTCGGCCTGAGGTCCACAGCGGACCGCTGACCGACCGGACGATCGTCGCCGTCGGCGGACTCAGCGATGCGGTCGGTCAGTTCGTTGACTTCTGGCTCTTGGGCGACCGACAGGAGCATGGGTACCTGCCGTACCTCGCCCACCTGCTGCGCACCCTGGTGATTGGCTCGCCCGTGCTCGTCAGCCTGGGTATCGCCGGGATCATCGCCGAGCGATATGGTCGACAGCGGCGACCGATCGTCGCATTCGCGGGATGGTGGACACTGCTGGCGGTCATCGGCTACCCGCTCGCGACAGATATCAAAGCACCCTGGAACGCGGTCCATGTGCTGCTACCACTGTCGGTGCCCGCAGGGGTGACACTGGCAGCACTCGTCCGCACGGCGGCCGCTGAGCGACGACAGGTGGCCGTCGCGGCGAGCGTCGGGCTCGTCGTCCTGACAGGGGTGACCGGTGCGGGGCTGCTGCTGTATCACAACAGTGCAGATGTCGGTGGTGCACCGGTGGTGCAGTGGGCACAGCCTGGTGGAGAGCTGCGGGATGCACTGGAGGCGATCGACACGGCGACGGCCGGCCAGACGGGAGTGGATCTGCTGTATGTGGGGGGTCCGGATGGGGCATACCATCTGAGCGACCCCACGGCCGCGGATGCTCCGCCACCGGGTGGACCCGGGTGGCACGACCGACTGCCACTCCCGTGGTACACAGAGCGGATGGACCTGGTCGTGATGAGCGTCCCTGAGGATGCAGACCTGAGAGCGGAGCTCCATGACCCCCCACCGGTGGTCATCACCCCAGATGCTCGTGCAGATGAGGTGCGCGCGATCCTCCCGATGTACACCGAACGGACGGTGGCCCTGCGACTATGGGACCGCGAGGTGGTGGTGCTGACGGCACCCGACCGACCACAGCAATGATGAGGAACCTCCCCGGGGGGTAGGTATGCAGGAGGAGCTTCCGGGTGCGCATGTCGGGATCATCGGTGGGGGGCAGCTGGGGCGCATGGCGACGATCGCTGCGCACCGACTGGGTGTGCAGGTGACGGTGCTCGATCCGACGCCCGGATGTCCCGCTGCGGCGGTCGGTGCTGGGCAGATCACCGCTGCATTCGATGACCCAGAGGCGGTTGCGGCGCTTGCGGAGGCGGCAGATGTGCTCACCTACGAGATCGAGCTGGCCGATCCGACGCTGTTGGATGTGGATGTCGTCGGTGCCACCCCGGTGCATCCCGCCCCGGAGACCCTCCGGATCATCCAGGACAAGCACATCCAGAATGCCCATCTGCAGGCCGCAGGCATCGAGACACCACGATGGGTGGCTGTGGAGACCCCGGAGGAACTTGCGGCTGCCCGGACGCGATTCGATGGCTGCGTCCTGAAAGCGCGGGAGGGTGGCTACGACGGCAGGGGTGTGGTCCTGCTGGATGATACGTGGGATACCACAGAAGCGATGGCCGCCATCGGCGGGCCAGCGATCGCAGAGGAGCAGGTCCCATTCGTGCGGGAGCTGTCGGTCATCTGCGTCCGCGGGGCGGATGGGATACGCACCTACCACCCCAGCGAGAACATCCACCGTGATGGGGTGCTCGATCAGGTCGCCGTCCCGCCCCGCACCGATATCGCGGTGACAGAGGCCGCGACCGCGACGGCCCGGTCGGTCACAGAGAGCCTCGGTGGTTGGGGGGTCTTCGGTGTCGAGCTCTTCGAGACAGCCGGTGGGGAGATCCTCGTGAACGAGGTGGCACCGCGTCCGCACAACAGTGGCCACTGGACGATCGAGGCCGCGATGGTATCGCAGTTTGCGAATCTCATCCGTGCGGTGCTTGGATGGCCCACGGGCGCGACGACCCTGATGCACCCGGTGGTGATGGCGAACATCCTCGCAGACGTCGAGACGACCGTGCCCGCCGCACTTCTGGGGGGTGAGCCGATCCTCCAGACGCCGGGCGCACACCTCCACTGGTACGGAAAGCACCAGGCCAGGCCCGGACGGAAGATGGGGCATGTCACGCTGGTCGAGCCTGCGAACGACCCAGATCATGGGGTGGATCCCCTGTTGCTCGACCGGGTTGGGGGACTGGCAGGAGGGGTCACATTCAATGGGGCAGCCGACTAGTGTCCGCACATGAGTGAGACACCGAAGCAGACACTCCGCGAGCGGCTGCAGACGGAGGCCGCTGCCGATGTGGAGCCGGCGATGACACCCGATGTGGGGATCGTCATGGGGTCATCATCCGATCTGCCGGTGATGCGTGATGCCCATCGCGCACTGGAGGAGGTGGGGTTCTTCGAACAGTCCAGGATCGAGGACCCGACCGCAGATGACCGCCACTCCTATGAGACGTTCATCATCTCAGCACATCGAACACCTGAGCTCATGATGACGTACGGACAGACCGCCGCTGAGCGCGGGCTGTCGCTCATCATCGCTGGCGCTGGTGGGAAGTCTGCTGACCTGCCCACGATGCTTGCTTCGGTGGCGTTCCCACTCCCGGTCATCGGGGTACCCGTCGACGAGGCGGCGTTGGGGTCGGTGATCGGCAATCCGACGGGCGCACCCATCCTCGCGGTCGATGCGGGCAAGGCGTACAATGCGGGCCTCGCCGCCGCGCAGATCCTTGGCGCGGACGATCCTGAACTCCAGCAGCGGCTGACCGAGTCGCATGCGGCACAGGCGGCGGCCGTCGCCGCAGAGTCCCTCCAGCTGCACGACGAGGGCGTCGACCTATCCAAACCGTAGGGGGTATCGTGAGGGTGGCATGAATCAACGCTTATAGGGGGCCAATTCTAAGCTCGGTTGACCGAAATGAGTGAATGGATAGCGGTGGGCGCACTGGCCGTCGTCGCACTGGGCATCCCGCTTGGGATGATGGCTGCCTCATGGATCCTCCGGCCCACGGTGCCGGAGCGGGGCAAGCGAGCCACGTACGAGAGCGGTGAGATCCCGACTGGGAGCGCGCGGATTCAGTTCAATATCCAGTACTACATGGTGGCACTGTTGTTCGTCGTGTTCGATGTGGAGACCGTGCTCATCCTCCCGTGGACCCTGGTGTTCAGGGATGCGCTGGCGCAGGGGGTGAGCCTCACCGCGGTCTTCGCACCGATGCTCGTGTTCATCGGAATCTTGGTGATCGGCTTGGTGTGGGCATGGCGCAACGGTGCGGTGCAGTGGATTGCGAGCCCGGAGACCAGCGCGAGGAAGACGGAACGATCGACATGAGCTCAGAGATTCAACAGCCCTTCGTGGGTGATGACGGCGAGGTACAGACCGCCACCCGAGATGCGCGGATGGCGGGCACCGATGACCGCTACAACTCCCGTCTCAGGGAAGCGTTCGGATCGACGCCGTTCATCCTGACGAAGTTCGACCAGTTCATGCAGTGGGTGCGAGGCTCGTCGATGTTCATGCTGCAGTTCGGCATCGCCTGTTGCAGCATCGAGATGATGCACACGTACGCCGTGAAGCACGACCTGGACCGCTTCGGCGCGGGTGTCCCACGAGCATCCCCACGGCAGGCAGACGTCATCATCGTCCCCGGGACGATCGTCTCGAAGTTCGCACCACGCATGAAGCGCGTGTACGACCAGATGCCGGAGCCGAAGTTCGTCGTCGGGATGGGATCATGTACCGTCTCAGGCGGCCCGTTCCAGGAGGGATACAACGTCATCAAGGGGGCCGAGGAGGTCATCCCCGTCGACATCCATATTCCCGGGTGTCCACCACGGCCGGAGGCGTTGGTCTACGGCATCGCGAAGCTGCAAGAGCGCATCGCGATGGGGGAGTCCTCGCCGGTGACAGTCAAGCCCTATGAGCTCGAGCAGTTCGGCGACCTCCCACAGGATGAGCTGGTTGCACACCTGGCCGACCAGATCGATGAAGAGGATCTGGTGATGCGGTACGATTGGAGTGAGGCACCATGAGCATCCAGAGTGTCGCCGAGGAGCCGGAGCTGGCGACGCGGGAGGAGCTGATCGATGCGGTACACAGCCTCCTTGGTGAGCGGGTGGTTGGGACCGAAGAGCACCTGAATGCGCCAGCGGTCATCATCGCACCTGACACCGTCGCGGAGGTGCTCGAGCTGCTCCGTGCGGAGCTGGGCTTCGATCATCTCTCCTGTGTCACCGCCGAGGAGCATCCCGACCGCTTCGAGAGCATCTACCACCTGACCAGCTACGATGCGCGGACACGGGAGCTGTCTGTTGTCGTCCCCACCGCAAGCGACGAGCCGCACAGCCAGTCAGCTGCGAGCGTCTTCCGCACGGCGGACTGGCACGAGCGGGAGGCGTACGACCTGATCGGCATCACGTATGACGACCATCCCGATCTTCGACGGATCCTGCTCCCGGAGACGTGGGTCGGACATCCGCTATCGCGCAGCTATGACCAACAACAGCCACAGATCGTGACCCTGAAAGAGTGGGAGAATCCGCTGGCTGAGGACCACCGTGCTGCGGAGGGAGACACGATGTACATCAACATCGGCCCCCATCATCCAGCGACACACGGTGTGCTGCATGTGAAGACGGTGCTCGACGGAGAGCAGGTGGCGGATATCGACCCCGACATCGGCTACCTGCACCGGTGCGAAGAGCAGATGTGCCAGACGAAGACCTACCGCCACCAGATCATGCCGTACCCTGATCGGTGGGACTACGCCTCCTCTGGGCTGCTCAACGAGTGGGCCTATGCCCGTGCGGCAGAGGACCTCAACGATATCGAGGTGCCCGAGTATGCACAGGTGATCAGGACCCTCGGGGCGGAGGTGTGCCGGATCGCCTCACACATGCTCGCCGTCGGCACGTTCGCGCTGGATGTCTACGGGGATTTCACCGCGATCTTCATGTACGCGATGCGGGACCGCGAGAAGGCCCAGAAGATCCTGGAGGAGCTGACGGGGCAGCGGATGATGTTCAACTACTTCCGACTCGGTGGTGTGGTGTGGGACCTGCCGGAGCCACGGGCGGAGTTCTTCGCGCTGATCCGAGAGTTCCTCGATGAGCTCCCAAAGGCGCTGCAGGAGTACCATGACCTGATCTCGGGGAATGAGATCCTGCAGCTGCGGACCGTCGATACCGGGGTGCTGCCCGCTGATGTGGCGAAGTCCTACGGGGCGACGGGACCGGTCGCCCGTGGGTCGGGCATCGATTACGACCTTCGGCGCGATGATCCCTACGGATACTATCCGAACCTCAACTGGGACGTCGTCACCGAACCAGACGGGGACAACTACAGCCGACTGCTCGTGCGCATGGGCGAGGTCGAGCAGTCAGCACGGATCATCGACCAGTGTGTCACCCTGCTGGAGGAGTGGCCAGAGGACGACCGTGAGATCCAATCGAATGTCCCACGCACCCTGCGCCCGGAGGATGGCGCGGAGATCTACCGGGCCGTCGAGGGGGCGAAGGGGGAACTCGGGATCTACATCCGTGCGGATGGCACCGACAAGCCAGGGCGATTCAAGATCCGGAGCCCCTGCTTCTCCAACCTCCAGACGCTCCCGGAGATGTCTCAGGGGGAATACATCCCTGACATGATCGCATCGCTCGGATCGTTGGATATCGTCCTGGGCGAGGTCGATCGATGACCACCGCGCAGGCGTTGCTACCCGAGACGATCGCGGGACTGTTGGGGATCGGAGGCACCGCAGGCATCGTCATCGGATCGCTCCTGGGCGCTTTCCTGATCGCGAATCTCCTGTTGATCAATACGGCAGTGGCGGGGCCGTGGGCCAAGCGGAAGATCACCGCGGCGTTCACCGACCGCATCGCGGTGAACCGGATCGGGCCGTTCGGCCTGCTCGTGATCGTCGCCGATGCGGTGCGGCTGCTGTCGAAGGAGCTGATCGTCCCAGAGGACGTCGACCGGCCGGCGTGGGATATCGCCCCGCTGATCATCCCGTTCAGTGCGCTGTTGGGGTTCGCCGTGATCCCCATGGGCAGTGGTGTCCACCTCGCAGATCCGGAGACGGGCCTCGTCTTCGCATTTGCCGCCGCATCGATCGCATCGGTGGGGCTGATCATGCTGGGATACGCGTCGAACAACAAGTTCTCGCTGTTGGGCGGGTTGCGTGCGGTGGCAGCGAACATCGCATACGAGATCCCTCTCATCATCGTCGCCGCGTCAGTGGTGCTGTTCACCGGGTCGCTGCAGATGTCGGAGATCGTCGCCCAGCAGGCCGCTCCACTGCTGACGGTTGCGGGGGTGACCATCCCGCAGTGGTTCATCTTCGTGAACCCGTTCGCGTTCGTCCTCTTTGTGGTCGCGAACATCGCGGAGGTGGGCCGGAACCCCTTCGACATCCCTGAAGCGCCGACGGAGATCGTCGCGGGTTACCAGACCGAGTACTCCTCGGTGTACTTCGTGCTGATCTACCTTGGGGAGTTCATCCACATCTTCCTGGGTGGCGCGATCATCGCGACGCTGTTTCTGGGCGGACCGGCGGGTCCGGTGCTACCGGGCATCGTGTGGTTCCTCATCAAGATCTGGGCGTTCTTCCTGTTCACCCAGTGGGCCCGGTCGGCCATCCCGCGACTCCGCGTCGATCAGTTCTTGGATATCGGGTGGAAAGGACTGCTTGTGTTGGCATTCGCGAACCTCGTGTTGACCGCAGCGATCGTGGGGGTGATCGCATGATCGGCCTGCTCAAGTCCATGGCGGTGACGATGCAGCATGCGCTGAACGGCGAGACGTTCACCGTGGAGTATCCCGATGTGGCACCGGAGGTCTCTCCGCGGTTCCGTGGGGTGCACAAGTTCAGCCAGGAGCGCTGCATCTGGTGCAGGCAGTGCGAGAACGTCTGTCCGAATGACACCATCCAGATCGTGATGGATGACCAGCGGAACGGCGAGCAGTACAACCTGCACATCGGTCAGTGCATCTACTGCCGCCTCTGCGAGGAGGTGTGCCCCGTGGATGCGATCTTGCTGACGCAGAACTTCGAGTTCACCGCAGACACGAAGGACGACTTCGTGTACAACATGGAGCAGCTCAAGAACGTCCCCTGGTACAAGGACATCGACCCGCTTGCATCCCGTGAGCCCGACCGCGGTGCGTGGATCGGGGAGGGGGCGGGCGCCGTGGACTACCAGTAAACGCGATTCAGGGTTTCACCCGACGCGGCGGCCGTTCTCGAAATGTTCAAAGGGGTTCCTCAAGGAGTCGGTGGTAATGGTTTATGAGACGATCGCGTTCTTGCTGTTCGCACTGCTGACGGTGGGCAGCAGCCTTGGCGTCGTCCTCGTCCGCGACATCTGGCACTCCGCCCTCCTGCTGGGGGTAGCTCTGTTGAGTGTGGCGGTGCACTACATCATGCTGCAGGCAGAGTTCCTCGCTGCGATCCAGATACTCGTGTATGTCGGCGGGATCTTGATCCTCATCACCTTCGCGGTGATGCTCACACGGGATGTCAGCGGGCCGGGGGTCGATCCGCAGTGACGACCCGACCACAGCTGTACGCTGGGCGACATCTGCTGGGTGGGCTCGCGGCGGTGGGGCTGTTCGTGATGATGTTGCTGGCGGTCGTCACCAGTGAGTTCGAAGCGCCGGTGGGGTTCCCCGCCGACGCATCTGTCACAGCGAACCTGGGATATGCACTGTTCGGGCTGCCGATCCAGACCATCCCCGCAGAGTCGTTCCTGGTGGCCCTGATCGTGATCGCGGTGGCGCTGGATGTGGCGATTGACGGTGCGGTGTACCTCGCACGGCGTGAGCCGGGCGAGGAGGAGACCGGAGGCGAGCACTGATGGTCCCCGTCAGCTGGTACCTCGCGCTCGCAGCTGCGGTGTTCGCGATCGGGCTCTTCGGGATCCTCACGCGACGGAATGCGCTGCTGTTCCTCATGTCGGTCGAGCTCATGCTGAATGCCGCGAACATCAACCTCGTCGCCTTCTCTGCGTACTGGGGGAACCTCACCGGGCAGACCTTCGCACTGTTCGTGCTGGCGCTGGCCGCAGCAGAGGTCGCGATCGGCATCGGCATCATCCTCGTGATGTACCGCAACTTCGACACGGTCGACGTCTCCGCCGCCGCGGAGATGAGGTGGTGAGATGGTCGGAGCATACAGCCCACTGGTCGTAGCCCTCCCGTTCGCAGCGTTCGTGATCGCGGTGGCGGTGGGCGGGCGGTTACCGCGGAAGGGGGCGATCGTCGGATCGATCGCCTCTGCGGGGGCGCTCGGGCTGTCGGTGCTGTTGGCACTTGAGGTCGCTACCACTGGGACCTACACCGCCACGATCTGGCGGTGGGCCGCAGGCAGCGACGGGGTGACGTTGAGCTTCGGGGTGCTGGTCGACCCCTTGTCGACGATGATGTTGATCATCGTGAGTCTGATCGCGCTGTTGGTCCACATCTTCTCGCTGGGGTACATGAACGATGAGGGCGAGCGCGACCTGCCCCGCTACTACGCGGGACTGGGGCTGTTCACCGCCTCGATGCTGGGGTTCGTCATCGCGGACAACCTGCTGATGGCGTTCATGTTCTTCGAGCTGGTGGGACTGTGTTCGTACCTCCTGATCGGGTTCTGGTACCGAGAAGAGGCCCCGCCATCAGCCGCGAAGAAGGCGTTCCTCGTCACGCGGTTCGGGGACTACTTCTTCCTGATCGGGGTCGTCGCGGTGTTCGCGACGTTCGGCACAGCGAAGTTCGTCGGGCCGATGGCGTTCCCCGTCCTCGCAGAGGCAGCGATCGCAGGTGAGCTATCGGTCCGAACGTTCGGATTCGCACCACAGACCTGGATCACGATCGTGGGGCTGTTGATCCTGGGGGGCGTGATCGGCAAATCCGCGCAGTTCCCGTTGCACACCTGGTTACCGGATGCGATGGAGGGACCCACCCCGGTGTCAGCGCTGATCCATGCCGCGACGATGGTCGCAGCAGGCGTCTACCTCGTCGCACGGATGTACGGCTTCTATGCGGTCAGTCCCGATGCGCTCGCGGTCATCGCACTCGTGGGGGGGTTCACCGCCTTGTTCGCCGCGACAATGGGAGTCGTCAAGCGGGAGATCAAACAGGTCCTCGCGTACTCAACGATCTCCCAGTACGGATACATGCTCCTGGGCCTCGGTGCTGGGGGTTACGTCGCCGCCACGTTCCACCTGCTCACACATGCGTTCTTCAAGGCCCTGCTGTTCCTGGGCGCGGGTGCGGTCATCATCGCGATGCACCATCACGAGGACATGTGGGAGATGGGGGGCCTCCGCCGCCACATGCCGGTGACGTATGTGACGTTCCTCGCAGGATCGTTGGCACTGGCGGGTATCGCCCCGTTCGCCGGCTTCTGGTCGAAAGATGAGATCCTGTATGAGACCCTCATCCACGCGCTCGGGGGGTCACCCGTGCTGCTTGTCGCCTTCGCCATGGGGTTACTCGCTGTGGTGTTCACGGGGTTCTACACGTTCCGGATGGTGATGCTCACATTCCACGGTGCCCCCCGCAGCGCGCACGCAGAGCAGCCGCATGCGATCGGCACGAGCATGCGGGCCCCGCTGGTCGTGTTGGGCGCCCTCGCCGTCACCGCAGGTGCGGTGAATGCGGTGCCGCTGCAGAAGCTGACAGGGTTGACCGACATCGACTTCCTGCACCAGTGGCTCGATGGCGGGTCAACAGCGTTGACCGCACACCACTACGCAGAGCTGCTGCCGTACACATCGTCGTATATCGGGGGTGGGGCTCCGACGACGGTGCTCATTGGTGCGGCGGTCTCACTGGCGCTCGCCAGTACCGGTGCGCTCGCTGCGGTGGTGCTGTACCGCGGGTCAGAGCCGACCGCACACACCGACCGGCTGGGTGCGGTGGGCCGGCTATGGTACAACAACTACCGACTGGATGAGTTCCAGGTCCACCTTGCTCGGGGGATCACCCTGCCATTCGCACTGCGGTTGAACGGATTCGACCAGCGAGGTGTCGATGGGATCGTCAACGGGGTCGCCTCGGTCGCCATGGCGGTCGGGGATCAGGTCAAGCGGCTTCAGACGGGTGTCGTCGGTGCGTATGCACGGGTGATCACGATCGGGGTGACGACGCTCCTCGTCGTCATCGCGGTCATCGGGGGGTGGGTGTGATGCTGATCGAACTGCTACTGGCGGTGACATTCGCGATCGCCCTGATCATCTTCCTGGTCCCCGATGCGGTGGCTGCACGCCTCGCTGCGGTGTTGAGCCTGCTGCCGATCGGTCTGAGCGCGCTCCTGTGGCTGGGGTTCACCGGTACGGGCAACGCCCTCCTCGGCGGGCAGATCGCACATGTCACCGACGTACGGTGGCTGACGCTCAGCGGGTACGAGCTGTACTGGTTCGTCGGCGTCGATGGCATCAGCCTCCCGCTCGTGGTGCTGACGACGGTGCTGACCACCCTGGCGATCGTGAGCGCCTGGACGCCCATCGATAACAGACAATCGGAGTTCTACGGGCTCATGTTGTTCATGGAAGCGGCACTGCTCGGCGTGTTCACCGCGTTGGACTTCTTCGTCTGGTTCGTCTTCTGGGAGGCCGTACTCGTACCGATGTATCTGCTGATCGGGATCTGGGGTGGACCTGAGCGGCGGTACGCTGCAATCAAGTTCTTCGTGTACACCAATGTGGCCTCACTGGTCATGTTCATCGCGTTCATCGCGATGGTCTTCTCGATGGGTGATGCGGTGGGTACCTTCCGGCTCCCCGCGATCGCAGAGGCGGTCCGTGCGGGGGCGATCGGTCCCGTGGGGATGCTCGCACCTGGGATGGTTGAGCTGGTCGTCTTCGTGGCCATCTTCATTGGATTCGCGGTGAAGGTGCCGGTCGCGCCACTGCACACGTGGCTCCCAGATGCACACGTTCAGGCGCCGACACCGGTGTCGGTGATGCTCGCGGGGGTGCTGCTGAAGATGGGAACGTACGCGCTGCTCCGGTTCAATTTCACCATGTTCCCCGATGCCGCTGTCACGCTCGCCGTCCCGATCGCGGCGGTCGCGGTCATCAGTGTGATCTACGGTGCATTGCTTGCACTGGCACAGACGGATCTCAAGCGTGTCGTTGCGTACTCGTCGGTCTCCTCGATGGGCTATGTCATCCTCGGACTAGTCGCGTACACGAGCTTCGGCATCGGTGGGGCCACGTTCCAGATGGTCGCACACGGACTCATCAGCGGGCTGATGTTCATGGCCGTCGGTGTCATCTACAACGTGACACACACGCGGGAGATCGCACAGATGTCCGGCGTGACGGATCGACTCCCGGTCGCAGCATGGATCTTCGTCGCAGGTGCATTCGGATACATGGGGCTGCCGTTGATGGCGGGCTTCGCCGCGGAGTTCTTCATCTTCAAGGGTGCATTCGCATCGACCGTCAGCCCGCTGATGCCGCTGTTCACCGCGCTTGCCATGTTCGGGATCGTCATCGTCGCGGGGTATCTGCTGTTTGCGATGCAACGGTCGCTGTTCGGTCCCTTCAGCGTCAGTGGCCTCGAGGATCTCGAGCGCGCTGCACGGCACGATGTGGCACCGATGATGGTGCTGCTGGCGCTGATCATCGTCCTCGGGGTGGCCCCTGAGATCATCTTCGGGATGATCCAGGATGCGGTGCAACCACTGCTCCCCGGAGGTATGTCATGATCGGGTTGCTGCAGATGGAAGCGGTCGGGTGGGTGGGCATCTCACCAGCACTCATGCTGGCGGCCACAGCGCTGGCGATCTTCGGCTACGACATGATCAGACCCGATGCGACGAGCCAGCGGGTCATAGTCGCCATGGCCCTCATCGGGAGTGTGAGTGCCACCATCCTCGCAGGAGCGCTGTTGCTCACCGGCGCAGGTCCGGAGCTGCTCTTCGGTGGTGCACTCATCGTCGATGGGTTCGCCCTCTTCTTCGCACTGGTCGTCGCGCTCGTGACGACCCTGGTACTGCTGGGCGCAGCGGACTACCTCGGTGAAGGGCGCCACCGTGCGGAGTTCTACACGCTCGTGCTGTTCGCTGCGACCGGTATGACGTTGATGGCGGCTGCACAGACCCTCGCGACCGTCTTCGTCGCCCTCGAGTTGGCATCCCTTCCGTCGTATGCACTGGTCGCATACCTCAAGCAGGACCGTGGATCGGTCGAGGCGGGGCTGAAGTACTTCCTCGTCGGAGCGGTTGCATCTGCGATCTTCGCCTTCGGTATCAGTCTCGTGTATGCGGGGACTGGGGTGCTGCGATTGGATGGCATCGCGACGGCGTTGGCAGAGACGGGGGTCGAGCCCATCGTAGGCGTCGGTGTGATCTTCCTCCTGGCTGGCTTCGCGTTCAAAACCGCAGCTGTCCCGGTCCACCTGTGGGCCCCAGCGGCGTATGAGGGAGCGCCCTCACCTGTATCGGCCTTCCTCTCATCAGCATCGAAGGCCGCGGGCTTCGCGATCGCCATCCGCGTCCTGATGACCGCATTCCCCATCGAGACGGTCGGGGCTGCGGTCGACTGGGTGCTGCTTGTGCAGATCATCGCGGTCGCAACGATGCTCGTGGGGAACTTCGCAGCCGCGGTGCAGACGACGGTCAAACGGATGCTGGCTTACTCATCGATCGGCCATGCCGGTTACGGGTTGATCGGACTCGCAGCCGTCACCGCCGGAGGACCGACAGGAGATGTCATCGGAGCGACGATGGCGCACCTGTTCGTCTACGGGTTCATGAACACCGGTGCGTTCCTGTTCATCGGGCTGACCGAACACTGGCAAATCGGCCGGTCAATCCGGGACTTCGATGGACTGGCCGCTGACGCTCCCATCGCAGCGGTCGCGATGACGGTGTTCCTCTTTTCGCTTGCGGGGCTGCCGTTCTTCGGCGGGTTCATCTCCAAGTATGCGCTGTTCACCGCTGCGATCGGTGCGGGTGTCTGGTGGCTGGCGGCGGTCGGCGCATTGACGAGTGCCCTGTCGGTGTACTACTACAGCAAGGTGGTACGTGCGATGTGGATCGAGGATGCCACGATGTCACGGAAGCTGGACCGCCCCATCGGTCTGTACACGGCCATCGTGCTCGCAGCGGTCGTGACGGTGCTGTTGCTGCCTGGCTTCGGACCGGTCATCGAGACCGCACAGGCGATCGCTGCCGCGCTGTGAGCGGAACCCACAGTGCTATTGAACTCCACCGCGTTCCGATGTCATGCACCGGCGGCTGATCGTGGGTTGCGGCCCGACGATGGTCGAGGCTGTGGTCCAAATCGCAGAGCTGCCGGGGGAGACGGTCATCATCAGCCGTCGTCGCGAGTTGGCAGAGCGGTGTGCAGGCCTCGATGTGCGGTGTCTGCGGCGTGACCCACACGAGACGGATGAGTATCCACCGGAGGTCGATGCGGTCGTGTGTGCCGGGGGGCAGACCGACCGCAATGCCGAGCTCGTGACCGCTGTGCGACGGCGGTATGCTGCGACACCCTTGATTGTCATCGGCGGCGAAGATGATGCATCTGCGGCCGCTGCTTCCATCGCGACGGCCGCCGATCGATGGGTCACGAACGGATCAGCGATCGCAGGAGCGCTGGAAGGCATCCTGGGGGTGTCACAGCCGACACGGGCCGCGAGCCTCATGCGAGTCCTGCATTCGGTACAGAGGCCACTGGCGGTGTTGATGCATGCCACCCCGGATCCGGATGCGATCGCCAGCGCCCTGGGGCTGATACAGCTCGCAGAGCGGGCGGGACTCCCCGCAGCGGCCTATCACTTCGGAGAGGTCTCCCATCAGGAGAATCGTGCGCTGGTGAATCTGCTGGGTGTGGAACTGAATGCGATCACGGATCTGGATGAGCTCGAGCAAGATGCAGCCATCGCGTTGGTCGACCACACGCGGGTCCCGCCCAGACTAGCGGACGATGTCGTCGTGGTCATCGATCACCACTCGGTCCGGGAGCCGATCACCGCCCCATACATCCATATCGACCCAGAGGTCGGTGCGACCAGTACGATCATCGCACAGTACCTCCGCGAGCTCATGATGACACCGGATTCAGACCTCGCCAGTGCACTGACGGTGGGCATCCGGACGGACACCGGTGATTTCACACGCGAGGTCGACAGCCGGGATCTCAACGCGGCCAGTTGGCTCTCACGATGGCATGATGAGGATCTTCTGGAGCGGCTGGAGACGCCGACGATGAACGCGGGCATGCTGGACGTGTTGGCCCGAGCCGCGGTGCACCGTGAGGTCGTGGACTCGGTGCTGTTGGCCCCGGTTGGGGAGGTGCAGGAGCGCGATGCCCTCGCACAGACCGCAGATCACCTGTTGCAGCTGGCGGGCGTGGATGTCGTGGTGGTGTATGGCTACACAGATGCAGCGGTGCTCGTCTCTGCACGGGCACAGGGGTCGATAGATGTGGGCCATCTCCTGGCATCAGCGCTCGGGCAGATCGGGAGTGCCGGCGGCCATGAGGATATGGCTGGTGCGCAGGTCCGGTGGGGGATCATGGAGGATGGAATCGAGCGCGATGCGGACGACCGATGGGAGATCGCAGAGAAGATCGTCGCGGGACGGATCACCGAGACGCTCGATGATGCAAGGCGTGTACAGATGGGGCAGCCCGGCGATCTGACGTTCGAGGGGGCGCCAGGCGAATGAGTCACGCCGCGACGGTCGGAGAGTACATGACACCGGAGGTGCAGACTGTGGACCCGATGGATTCGGTCCAAACCGTCGCGCAGATGATCAAACACTCCGACGGACACAATGGGTTCCCCGTCGCTGAGGGGCGCCGCGTCGTCGGATTCGTGACCGCGAGTGACCTGCTACTGGTCGATGATGAGGCGGCGGTCTTCACCGTCATGACGGAGGACATCATCGTCGCACATCCTGAGATGCGTGTCACTGATGCGGCACGGGTGGTACTGCGGTCGGGGATCCAGAAGCTCCCGGTCGTCGATGATGCAGACAACCTCGTGGGGATCATCTCGAACACTGATGTGGTGCGTTCACAGATCGAGCGGGCGACGCCGCAGAAGGTCGGGAAGCTGATGCAGACGCTCGAACAGATCCACGATATCACGGTGAGCCAGGAGCGTCGGGAGGTGCCAATCGATGCGATGATCCCGACACAGGCACGTGTGTATGCGGATGAGCTGGAGGGACGCCGGTATGAGCTAGAGCGCGGGTTGGCTGAACCACTTGTCGCGATCGACTGTGTTGATGGGTTGCTCTTAGCAGATGGCCATCACCGGGCGCTCGCAGCAGAACGTTTGGGGATCGCCCAGATGGATGCATACGTCATCGTTGTCGATGACCCCGTGGAGCTGGGGATGTACCGGACCGCCCAGGCGGCGGGCCTCAGCAGGATCGATGACATCGAGGTTGTCGATTACGCGCGGCACCCACTGATCGAGCGGACCCATCGCATCACCGACGAGCACTCATGATTGGACCGTCGCACTGGCACGCATCGCGGCTGCACACTGGGCTGCAGCACCGCGGTCATCGACCACGGTCTGTTCGTACCCCGGACCATCGGGGGCCTGCTTGAGGAGGTCCAACCGCACGGCCCAACAGCCATCGGGTCGCCGCCGCATACGGACGGTGGCGTATCCGTCACGGCGGGACCACTCGACCAGCTCACCCTCGTCGCGGTGGCGTGACCACATCTTACGCCCATCTCGACGTCGAAGATGCTCAAGATATCGGTCCAATCGTCAATACAAGCCGTTTTGACAACCTGAACCATTGTGTTGGACAGATGAGTGCAGACGAGCCACCGAGTGAGGAATCCCTGCGCGAGTCCGTCGAACGGTCTCGAAGCGGGGCACCCGCGGCAGGTGCCGTGGTTCGCGACCGGTTCTCGGCAGATGAGATATTCCAGCGGATCATCGCGGCTGCTGATGAGGAGATCACCGCGGGGAACAGGGAGTTGTTCTTCAGTGGGCTTGCTGCTGGCTTCGCGATCACCCTCACCTTCCTGATGTACGCATCGATGGTGGAGGCGACCGACAGCCGTGTGCTCGGCGCGATCCTGTACCCACTGGGGTTCATCTACATCATCATCGGAGGATACCAGCTGTACACGGAGAACACCCTGCCACCGGTTGCTCTGGTGCTTGAGCGACTCGTGTCCATTCCGCTGCTGCTTCGGAACTGGATGGTGGTCCTCGCTGGCAACTTCACGGGCGGGCTCGTCGGTGCAGCGGTGCTCGCATTCACGGGTGTCTTCTCGCCAGAGACATCCGCTGTGGCGGTCGACATCGCCCAGAAGGGGATCGATACGGCACCAGCAGACCTCTTCTTCAAGGCGGTCGTCGCGGGGCTGATCGTCGCGGGGGTTGTGTGGGTCGAGTATGCGGCGCGTGATACGATTTCTCGGGTGTTGGTGGTGTATCTAGCATTCCTGACCATCCCGCTTGGGCAGCTGTTCCACGTCGTTGTCTCGTTCACCGAGACCATGTTCCTCGTGTTCCTGGGACACACCGGACTGCTGGCGGGACTCGGTGGATTCGTCGTGCCCGTTCTGCTGGGGAACACACTAGGTGGCGTCGCGCTCGTGACCGTGGTGAACTACTTCCAGACGACAGAAAACCGGCTGCAGACAGCGCGGTTCGAAGGGGCGAAACGACAGCTGACGAGGCGAGAGTGGGTGGTCGGTGGTATCCAAGGTCGGCCATACGTCCCGGTCGTGGACACCTCTGAGGTGGGTCCCCAGCTTGATTCGGCGACGTATGAGGTGATGGTCCCGATCTCGAATCCGCGGACAGACTCGCAGATCGTTGAGTTCGCGTGCACCCTGGCCCGGGAGCATGAGAACGGGCAGGTGCACATCGTGCATATCGTGCAGACCCCAGAGAAGATGGACTTCCGCTACGGTGCGCAGAACGACCGGATCATCGAGGCCTCCGAGCAGCACCTCGAGCGCCTGCGAGAGGTGACGACCGCTTACGGGATCACCTGTGAGACCTCAACCGTCGTCTCGCACAAGCCATATGACCAGATCCTGCGAAGTGCGACCCGTCTCCGCCCCGATGTGGTGGTGGTCGGTTGGGAGACCGACACGCCTTGGGTTGCCGGGAGACCGCAGTCGTCACTGGATGAGTTGACGAGCGAGCTGCCATGTGACTTCGTCGTCTTACGAGCGCGGGACCTCGACGGGTCGAAGATCCTGGTGACGACCGCCGGCGGTCCAGACTCAGAGCTGAGTGCGGAGATCGCGGCCACACTGCGCGAGGCAATCGGCTCTGCGGTCACTATCCTGCGTGTTGTCGACGGGCCGGAGGAGGCAGAGAACACCAGGAAGGTGCTGAATGCGTGGGCTGCGGAGCATGACCTCGAGGATGCACGGATCGTGGTCGACACAGCCGGTGACGTCGAATCTGCGATCTATGAGGAGGCGAAGGACCACACGCTCGTGATGATCGGAGCGACTGAACGGGGGCTGTTGAGTCGGCTCGTGACCGACTCACTGCATATGAGTGTGGTCAATGAGGTGGATGCCTCAGTACTGCTGGCAGAGCGTCCCGCGGGGAGGACCCTGTCTCGGCGTCTGTTCGGGCTCCAGTGAACGTGGGGTGATGGTCGAGCTCACGGCGGTCGGCTTTGTCTTCACCGCAGGCCTTGTGACCGCAGTCGCCACCGGCATCGGTGCGATACCGTTCTTCCTCATAGAGGAGGTGTCTGACCGCGTGAACGTGACCATGTGGGGCTTCGCCTCAGGCATCATGGTCGCAGCGAGCGTCTTCGGACTGCTGTTCGAAGCGGTCAGCCCCCACCTACCAGGGGTGGTCCCCACGCGCGTGCTGGTGTTGATCGGCATCGGGGTCTCCGCGGGTGCCGCCTTAGTGTGGGTGTCTCATCATGTGATCGCCGGAGTTGACGTCGATCCCGGCGATTTCACCGAGGCGGACTACCGGAAGCTGCTCGTGATCCTCGGCATTCTGACGGTGCACTCGTTCCCTGAGGGCGTAGCAGTGGGTGTTGCATTCGCCGACCTTGGTGTCTCCGGGGGGACCCCGATCTTCGGTGTCGTCGTGCCGGTGCTGGCGATATTCATGACGGTCGCGATATCCATTCACAACATCCCGGAGGGTGTCGCGATCTCGATTCCGCTTCGCTCGATGGGTGTATCGCCATGGCGGATGGTCTGGTGGTCGATCTTCAGCAGCCTGCCGCAACCAATCGGCGCTGTCCTCGCGTTCGGATTCGTCCAGATCGCCAGGGACCTGCTCCCCATGGGCTTCGGATTCGCAGCAGGTGCAATGGTGTTCCTGGTGGCCACGGAGTTCATCCCAGAGGCCCGAGCCATAGGGGCTGATTTGCCCTACAGGGGATCGCGGTCACTCATCGGGGGATTCACACTTGGGATCATGACGATGCTGCCACTGCTGTTCGTCTGATTCAGTGCGCGTGTCCCATGGCCTCGTCGATGCTGAGGCCGAATCGCTCCTCGAAGAGCGTCTCCATCTCTGCGTTCAGCTCGAGGAACCCTTCTGGGGGGTCACCAGCGTTGTGATGCATGATGGCATGAGCCTGCTGGGTGAATATCTGGACCACAAAGTCGGCGATGACATCAGTATCCACCTCCTCATCCTCGGTGAACAGGTCCGCTAGCCCTGCAGGCAGTTCAAATGCGGTCTCTGTGGCATCTGGTCCGTGTACCGTGTAGCTCGCTCTGTTGGCCATGCCCAGGTTGTGGACCCTGGTGGTTTACATCTGTGGACTCAGTCGTCAGCGGGTGCTGGCGGCGCCTCGGTCGCAGCTGCGATGTCCTGTAAGTACGCATCGACGTCCAAGGCAGCCTTGACACCCATCCCTCCAGCCGTCGCAGCCTGTTGGTAGTGATGGTCGACGACATCACCGGCACCGAAGATGCCCGGGACATCCGTCTTTGTCTGGCCGCCACCGCGACCTCCCTCTGTGCGGAGGTACCCATCGGAATCGGTCTGTACTGACGTATCAGCAAGGTAGTCGGTGTTCGGGATGTGTCCAATCGCATAGAAGACCGCGCCCACATCGAACCGCTCTGACGCAGTGGCAGGGTCGTCCAGCTTCGCGGTCGGGTGCCCCTCGGGATGAGAGACGAGCGTGACCGCCTCGAGACCTCCCTCGCTGCTCCCATGCAGCTCGGTCACCTCGGTGTTGAGGATGAGTTCGATATCACCAGCATCGACCAGGTCCATCACACGGTCGACCCAGATCTGCTCTGCACGGAACTCCTCACGGCGATGGGCGATGTAGACGGTGGATGCGAACTTCGTGAGGAACACGGCCTCCTCCATCGCTGCATCCCCACCACCGACGACCATGATCTCTTCATCTCTGAAGAATGCCCCATCACAGGTCGCACACGTGGATAACCCATAGCCCATGAGCTGCTCTTCGCCGGGGATGCCCAGTGTCCGTGCCGAGGCACCGGAAGCGGCGATTACTGCATCGGCTGTGAGCGTCTCTCCACTGCTGAGGTCGAGTTCGAAGGGTCGAGTATCTGCATCGATTCGCTCGACGACCCCATGATCCAGTTCTGCCCCAAACCGAGTCGCCTGCTGTTTCATGTTCTGGATAAGCTCTGGACCTGAGATGCCCTCCGGGAAGCCCGGGTAGTTCTCCACGTCCGTCGTGAGTGTGAGCTGACCGCCTGGTTCACCACCCTCGATGACCAACGGGGCATGGTCACCGCGGGCTGCGTAGATCGCCGCCGACAGGCCGGCGATGCCCGACCCGATGATGACGACTGGGTAGTGCGTCTGTTGTGGCATATGCTCTCTATGGCCTCCGGTGTGTTTAATCCCCCGCGGTCGTGCTGCAACCGTGCCATACTGTATTGTGATATCTGTGCAAGACTGCTGGCGACACATTCAGACAGTCTCATCGGTCATCGGTAGTATGCCAGCATCACTTGCAGAGAAGACGCAACGATACGGCACGATGCTCGCTGCAGCACTCGAGGCCGCCAGCATCAGCACAGACAGTCGGGGTGAGGAGGTCATGGAGATGGCATCGGCCTACCGGGACGATGGGGATCATTTCCTTGCTGAGGAGGACCTCGTCAACGCCCTGGCAGCCTACTCATATGGATACGGTTGGTTGGATGCTGGGGTGCGCATGGAGGTGCTCGAGGCAGATGATGGTAGCACACTGTTCACTCAATGAGGCTGGTGGCGGATGATGGTGCCATCAGCCGTGTCCTCCAGGTCGACCCCGGCTGCCGCGAGGGCATCTCGGAGGATATCTGCAGCGTCGTACTCACCGGCGTCCCGGTAATCCTCGCGCAGAGTCACGAGAGTCTCGATGAGCTCAGGGCTTGCCCCACCATCCTCCAGCGGTAGCCCGAACACATCAACACCGATGTGCCGCATGGCATGTCGCACGTGCAGCAATCCCGCATGATCGTACGCGTCGTGCTCCTGTAGATAGGTGCTCACTGCGCTGACGAACTCCATGTATGTGGAAATCGCGACCCGCACGTTGAGGTCATCATCCATCGCGGCTTCGACACCCTCGAGCATCGCTTGGGTGAGCTCCTTGAGCTGTGGGTGCTCGACGGTGGCATATGCATCGAGACCATCGGACGCCGCCGTTAGCTGGCTGTAACACCGTCGCAGACGACCGAATCGTGCTGTTGCCTCCTCCATCGCCGCAGGCGAGAACTGTTGGTCAGTGCGGTACGTTGCCCCCAGGAAGAACATCCGCAGTGGGCCGACACCGAACTCAGCGATAGCGGCATCGACCGTCAAGAAGTTCCCCAGGCTTGATGACATCTTCTCTGCATCCTGTTGCAACAATCCGACGTGCAGCCAGTATCGTGCGAACGGCTCACCGGTCGCCGCCTCACTCTGGGCGATCTCGTTTTCATGATGGGGGAATCGGAGGTCGCGACCACCCATATGGATGTCGAGCGTCTCCCCCAGATGGTGCATCGCCATGGCACTGCATTCGATGTGCCAGCCTGGCCGGCCTGGCCCCCAAGGTGCATCCCAGATGGACATCGCGTCCTCGGCGACGGGGCCCAGTGACGGCTCGCGGCGGTCAGCGATACTCTCCGGGGCGACACCATCTGCCTTCCAGAGGGCGAAGTCAGCCGGGTGCCGTTTCTCGGCGAGCGTCCCGCTGTCCTGATCAACTGCGCCCTCACCGATGTCGAACCCGCTGAGATCGCCATACCCATCAAAGGCGGTCACATCGAAGTAGACCGATCCATCGACCTCATATGCCACACCTGCGGACAGCAGACGGTCGATCAACGCGATGATCTGTGGCCGATGCGTAGACACACGCGGGTAGGATCTCGCGCGACGGAGTCGCAATGTGCGCATCGCTGAGAACACCCGCGCGGTGAACTCCGCTGCCACGGTGGACTCGTCTGCGCCCAACGATGGCTCATCGATGCGTGCGACGATCTTCTCGTTCACATCAGTGATGTTCTCGACATGGTCGACTGTGTATCCGCGATACTCCAACCACCGGTGCAGGAGGTCCGCCTGGACCCACATCCGGGCATGCCCGAGATGGGGTGCATCAGAAACGGTCAACCCGCAGACGTACATCCTGATCCGACCGGGGTCGATCGGCTCGAGGGGTTCAGCCTCTCCCGAAAGCGAGTTGGTCAGCATCAGGGTCATGCTGTCACCGTTGGGTGATATCGCTCAAAGGCGTATCGCACCTTCATCGATACACGTCAGCCACCGCATCTTCGATCATCCGCAGGGCCGCGGGCCCATCACGCTGCGGGACGATGATGACCGCTGTCGATGCGATGATACCTGCCGCATCGACGACGATCGAGGCTGCTGCAAGTCGATCGAGGCAAACTGCGAGCAACGGTGCATCGACCTCACCTGTGCACACGAGGCCAGTCAGCCCATCTCCCGCGCCACCGATAGCCGTACCCAGCACCCCGAGGACCGGGTCACCACCTGCAGCATCATGTCCGATCCCAGAGCGCATCCGAACGGTGACTGATGGCTCACTCGCCTCAAGCGGGGCTAGGTCTGCACCGTACCGGCGTACCGCAGCAGCCACCGCCTCAGGGTCTGCTGGGATGTCCAACCAGGCTGCGACTGCTGCCGCATTGAGCAATCCAGCACGGAGGGCCTGTCTGAGCCATGGGAGGCGGTCGATCGCCGCACGGGTCGCCGCAGCAGTGTTCATACGACACGGACTGCATCATCCGCCGTAAGTTCCTCGTCCCGAAGTCACTTTACCCGCCAGGGCCGTTACTGCATGTATGCAAGCGCTGGTCATTGTCGCCCATGGGTCCCATCTGAACCCAGACTCCGCAGCACCCACCTACGCACATGCGGACACCATCCGTGAGACAGGTGTGTTCGATGTGGTCAGGACCGGGTTCTGGAAGGAGGAGCCCTCCCTGCGAGAGGTGTTGCGGACCGTCAGTGCGGAGGAGGTGTACGTGGTCCCGCTATTCATCAGTGAGGGGTACTTCACCGAGGAGGTGATCCCACGTGAGCTCCGCTTGGAGGGGTGGGATGTCTCCGCATGGGACAGTGATGGATTGAGTGCGACGACCGCCACACTGGCTGCCGCAGATACGGGGCAGACGGTTCACTACTGCGGGCCCGTCGGGACCCACCCGGCGATGACGGATGTGATTATCAAACGGGCGGAGACCGTGACAGGTGACCCGGGGGCTGGGACCGGTATGGGCCTCGCCGTGGTGGGACATGGGACCGAGCGGAACGCGAACTCTGCGAAGGCGATCGAGTACCACGCGCAGCGCATCCGTGATGCTGGCCGGTTCGAGGAGGTGCAGGCGCTCTACATGGATGAGGAGCCGGAGGTTGACGACGTGACAGAGTTCTTCGAGACCGAGGAGATCGTGGTGGTTCCGCTGTTCGTCGCGGATGGTTTCCACACGCAGGAGGATATCCCAGAGGACATGGGCCTGACTGACGATTACAGGGAGGGATACCCGGTGCCGGCGGAGGTGGACGGGCACCAGATATACTACTCAGGGGCCGTGGGTACGGAGCCATTGATGGCGGAGGTGATCCTCGAGCGTGCCGCCGATGCCGGTGCGGATGTTGGGACGGCCCGGGCGGATGTCACAGCCGCAGCTGGTGCGGTTGCCCGTGGGGACTAGATGAGCACGGCGGCGTTCACAGCACTTGCGTCCGCACTCGAGGAATCGCGTATCGGCTACGATGGGCTGAGTGCCCGAATGCAGGAAGGTGGCGCGTATGTCCTCGAGACGCCTGATGGCCAGATCACCACCGATACCCTGGATGCGGAGTCGGTGGGGGAGTACACTCCGTGGGTGCAGAACTGGTGGTATTGGCAGCGAGTGAGTGGGGTGCAAGCCTCCGCAGGCCATCACTATCTGCGGATGCTCGAGCGAGCGGAGACGCTGGAGGTCCCCGAACGGATGGGTGAGCTCCACACCGGCATCGCTACGGGCTGGGGACAACTCACGGTGCTCGCGACTGTTGACGAGGAGGGCCGGCGATGGTACACGGTCCGCCATCGCGAGGATGCGGAGGAGGAGGACCTGGAGCAGCTGGAGTCGCCGGAGGATGCACGGGCGATTGCGACATACGATGCGGCCGGACGGTACAGACCATTGAAGTCGGCTCCCTCACTGTGCCGAGGGTGGTCATTCACCGACGTCCCCGCAGCACGACTGGTCGCGATTATCGGATATCTGTACCCTGCATCGATCCCGAACTGGGACCGTGAGCACCGCGGCGAGCTGGATGTGACGCATTGGCGGTCGACAGCCGAGCGCCAGACCGGAATCTACGGCATCATCGATGAGTTGGATAAGGCTGCTGTTGAACGAATCGCGGCGACATGCTGTGTCGATGAGGAGTGTCTGAAACGGCGTGAATGGGAGTATGATGCGGATGAACCATTGGCTGCTGATGGAGGGACAGGCGCCTTCCCGTGTCGTGAACCGTGTTCCTTGGTGGTTGCAGCAGCACGCAAGTGGACCACGCTCGAGCGAGAGGCCTCTCAGACCTACACACTCGAGCTGACACCATCGGAGGCGGCACAGCTCTCAGCGATAATCGAAGCGGTGGCAGATGGCACCACCGAATCCATCCGAGAGGCGGATGTCGGGGAGGGAGCGAACCGATACCGTGTGCGGTACCTCCGTGAGAAGCTGTTCGATGATGGACGGTTGCCAGTAGAGGATGCAAGAGGCCTGGTCCGCCGGATTGTCGATCGGCTCACCTGATTGCGGGGGAACGGAACAGGATTACTCCCAGCATGAGCGCAACGATGACGAAGATCACAGCGATGGCGCCGATGAGCATGACGCGATTGACGGCACGACCGACGGTCACAGCCACAACAAACGCGAGGCCGACGAGCAGCAGGTACAGCACCGTCGAGCGGGCATCCGATTGGCGGATCTGCTGGACGAGACCACCCTCTCGTCTGCTGCGTGAGGGCGATCTCGGTGACGGCCCCGATGATGCTGCACCGGTCCAACTGTAGCCAGCTGCAAGCTGGTCGTCTGAGACCGTCCGTACCTCCGGTGTCGTGGAGACCTCTGTTTGTGGCGTATCGAGCTCCAGCTTCACGAATGCCTGCTTCGAACCGTGCCCAACGGAGATCCGTAATCGACCATTGGCTGGGGTGTTCGGACCCCGCACCGTCACCTCCAGCGTCGCCCGCTCATCCCGGTCCAGATAGACCTGGTCCTCACGCAGTCGTGCGGCACCCTCGAGACTGTCCTCTAGTGATAGATGCACATGTGCTGGTGTCCCGGCATTCGTCAACGCGATAGTGAACGAGCCCGCCGCGTGATGGAACGAGGGTGCATCGATTGTGTTCGGACCATCATGGTTCACTGTGATGCGCAACGACTCTGTCACGGCTTGAGCGTCTGGTGGAGACTTAAAAAGTGTTGAGGTGTCAGCGGAAGCTCACTCGTCGCGCATATCTGGCGGCAGGAGATTCGGGATGCCCTCTTCGATAGGATACACCTCCCCCGTCTCGGTTCCTATCAGCTGCCCACTGATGATCTCCTCACCATCTCGCTCGTCGACCACCAGTTCCAACGGTGCTTTGTCCACCGGATCCACGAGGATGTCCATCAGGTCTTCTTTCATACGCCATGTAGCCAGTTCGCCGGCAAAAACGTGCTGTTCAGAGGTGGAAGGGATGCTCCACCATGATGGTCTGGGATCGCTTCGGTCCCACACCGACCGCATACACAGGTACCGACAGGGCATCGCAGATGTACTCGACGTACGTCGCTGCAGCCGACGGGAGCGACGCATACCCCCTGCGAGCGACAGCATCCCAGTCCGTCCCCGGCCATGGCTCAAACTCACGGTAGATTGGCTCACAGCGTGCCCACCGCTCAGTCGTCGGCGGCACCGTTGCCAGTTCCTCACCGTCCAGGAGATATCCGGTGGCGACCCGTACCGTCTCCAGTTCTGCGAGTACATCAAGATGATTGATGGCGACCCCTGTGAAACTGCTAGTCCGTGCGGCGTGCCGAAGCATCGGCAGATCGAGCCACCCGATACGACGCGGTCGACCTGTGACCGTTCCGAACTCGCCGCCGACCTCGCGGATCTCATCCGCCAGGTCTGTGTCCTCACCATCCATCTCGGTGGGGAGCGGCCCGGTCCCAACCCGGGAGAGGTACGCCTTGACGATCCCGACCATCTCGCCACCTCCGATGACAGCAGGCCCCACACCCGTGCCGCTGACCGCACCGCCGGCAGATGGGTTCGATGATGTCACATACGGATAGATTCCATGGTCAATATCGATCGATGTCCCCTGGGCCCCCTCGAACAGCACCTGTTCACCGCGGTCGAGTGCATCCTGGATGAACGTGCCTGCGTCGACGGGCATCCCCTCTGCATCGAGCCGTTCACCATACCCGAGGAGGAGGTCGAACAGGTGATCCTCATCGAAGGCCTCAGTCAGCTCTAAGCCGAACACATCACGTGCGATAGCACGCTTGTAATCGACCACATAGTGCAACCGGTCAGCGAGGACCTCAGGATCGAGCAGGTCGCCGATGCGGATGCCCCGTCGTCCCGCCTTGTCCTCATACGCTGGACCGATGCCTCGACCTGTCGTCCCTGCATGGAGGGCGTCATCCGCCTTCCGATCCTCCTCGAGTCCATCGAGCACGCGGTGATAGGGGAGGATCACATGCGCCCGCTCGGCCACTCGGACCTCGGGTTCGACACCCTGCGAACGTAGTGCATCGATCTCATCGAAGAGGGTTGCCGGATTGATGACACACCCGTTGCCCAGCACCCCGACCTTCCCACGCACGGCACCACTCGGGACCAATGAAAGCTTGTAGGTGGTCTCACCATCGACCACGGTGTGCCCAGCGTTGTCCCCACCTTGATACCGGACAACCATGTCCGCAGCACCGCCCCACAAATCGACAAGTGCCCCCTTGCCCTCATCCCCGAGTTGGGCACCCACGATGGTGACTGTCATGCATCGCGATTTCGGACACCATCACAAACCCATTGCGGTCGGCGGGCAGTTAGTGGGAAGATTTAAACTGTGTAATGACAAGTTAGCATATAACATGATAGACCGGTTGGAGAAGGAGGTGGATATGCTGGAGCGGCATCTTGAGGTGTTGCGAATGGTGATAGACAGTGAACCCATCGGCATCGTGAAGATGTCGAATGAGACCGGATATCCTCATCATAAGGTCCGCTACTCCCTCCGAGTCTTAGAGGAAGAGGACCTCATCGAGCCATCATCACAGGGCGCGATCACGACCGACACCACCCGGCAGTTCGTCGACGACCTCGACGCGAAGATCACTGATATCGGCCAGAAGCTCAATCAGATGAAGATCGACAAGGGTGCGACTCCCTGAGAATCACAAATCAGGCACATTCAGGTAGAACTCTTCGCCGCGGCGCTCTGTCAGACAGAGGTGGAAGCCCCGGCCACGACCAACGCGTACATATGAGCGCTTATTCGTCCGGGGGATGATGCCGCTGCTCACCGCATCAGCGATGACCTGCAGTGCGCCCGGATCATAGAACGATTCGGTGACGTAGAATCCCGCAGCGATATCCGGGATCTCTGGGGCCAGGTCAGAGATTTTCTCCACCGTCGCGCGTGTCATCGCACGAGTCGTCGCTGCGGTGGTGGTGTTCACGTCGGCAACGATGAGCGGGTCGCCCACCTGATTCCGTGCGATGATGTCGAAGGGACGGCTGATGGGGTCATCCTCGTCAGCGACGGTTGTGCTGATCTCGCCATACAGCTCCACCCGGTCGATGGCGGTGATCGCCTCGAACAGCGGGCCCAGAGACCCACGGTTGTTCGTCGCATCGATCAACGCAAGCAAATCACCGGTGAGCCACGTCGTGAAGCGATACTCCGTCGACTGTTGCAGATACTCCTCGAAAGGATGCCCCTCGATAGTGATCCGTTGCGGATCGAAGTTCGTGTGGGTCTCAACGGTGAGGTTCCCTTGGACCTTCTCGATCGCGGCGTTCTGCATGCGGAAATCACGGAGTGAGGGCCCAGCCTTGTCGGCGTACCTGATGAACAGATTCGATTGTTCCAAGGCCCCACGCGGGGGGCGCTCTTCGGTCTCGATGGCCTCTTGTCCATCAACAAGTGCCTGCCGTTCTGCGAGTGTCTCCTGTAGGTGTTCGATCTCCTCACGCATGGCCTCAAGCTGGCGCTCCTGGGCTTCCGCGGTATCAGCCTGCTCACTCAATTTCGTCTCATACTCCGCCGTCAACCGTCTGATCTGCTCATCCCGTTCCTCGACCGTCGCCTCCACGCGGGTGACCTGGCGCATCAGCTCATCCCTGTCACGTTCCAGTTCTCGGCGCCGCTCCTCCAGCGCCATCAGCCGTCCCTGCAGGTGGCTCGTCACAGCCTCATTTGCCGAACGCGGAGTGGACATGGGACCGGCTGAGGCTGGCTCCTCAGAGGACGGCACATCGATCGACGCATCACCAGCAGACTCTGTCGGTTCCTCATCGCCTGGCACGTCGATTGACGGATCACCAGCAGACGCTATCGTGTCGTCATTTGGTGGCTGCGGTGACACATCAGGAGCGGACATCGCGTCTGAAGCTGCAGCCTGTGGCCCAGTTGATCGTCCGGTGGGGTCCAAACTCAAATCGATCGATGGTGCGTCAGACTCCAGCGCGTCAGAATCCACCGAGGTGCCCGTACCGTCTGCTTCGATCGTCTGCACCACGATGGCTGTGGGGATGACTTCGTAGATCCCCACCTCATTGACCGCGAGTTCGTGGGCATCCTCCCCCGTGACGGTCCGGTGAGCGGCACCGACGTACGCGACCGGCATGCGCTTGCCGTTGTGATACACCAGGTAGTACGCCCCAGAGACGACCTGTCGAGCAAGGGAGACATAGCCGGTGAACCCACCCGAACGGAGGGTGTCATCGACGGTGGTGAGTGGTGTCTCGTGTGTGTAGTATCGGGCTCGCGCATCAGTCGCAGTCGTACGCATCGCCGCCAGCATGGCGACGCCCGCATCATCTGCCTCACGAGCGGTGAGCGGACCGGAACCCAGCGCCTCCAGTGATCCACCGTCGACGAGGACCACCCGTCCACGGACAAAGAATGCGCTCGTGTCGGTCTGATTCTCGACAACGCCGTTGAACTCCTCTGTCTGCAGCTGCATGAGGCCGCTCCTGCCCCCATCGACCGGTCGATCTCCCCACATGTCGATTGTGTCCTCGACCGGTACCTCCATGCGCTACACTCCAGCAAGTCGCCAAAATATCTTGCGACAGTACCCATGTCCTCCCCAGCTCATTGGAACAGGTGAGGGACGGACACAGCGACGGAACCGGCGATCATCGCCACCGCAAAACCTACCGCAGCGATCAGCTGTCCGCCAGTCGCGCCATAGTACCCCATCACCACGACACCGAGCATCGCGACGATCATGAACGCGATCGTGAGTCCCAGCTGTGTATCCGAGGCTGCTGTGGCGGTTTCCATACGTTCGCACCGGCACCGCAGCGCTTAGTTCATTCGTCCGGTGACATCACTCCAACGTCACATAGCCCGAGGAGACACTGAGCGCAAGGTTGGATGCGATCTCGACGTTTCGCATCGCATACTGGGCGGTGTGTGCGAGACTCACGAGGACCTCACGGACCTGCAACAGGGGTCGGTTCTCCATGGGCGGAAGGTCGGTCAGAATCTCGAACTCCCGGTCGATGATCCGTCGATACAAACTCCGACATTCGATGGTCAGGTCGTAGTCACGTTCGACGACAGAGCGGACGGCCGTCGTCGTCAGCTCATCGACCGCAGCGGAGAACTCCTCGATCGCCCGCATCGTCCCAGGATCTACCGCGAGGGGCTGGTCGGCGTTGTCAATCACGATCGTGGCAATGTCCTCGGCGTTGTCGGCGGTGAGTTCGAGGTTCTTGGCGACCGACCGGTAGCCGATAAGCGGGAACGTCGATTCCAGCCCGACCTCCTCGGCCAGCGTAGGGTTACGGAACGAGGTGAATATCAATCGCAAGAGCAGGACGAAGATCTTGTTCGCCTGCCGTTCCCGGTTGATGGCCCGCCGTGCGAGGTCGGCGTCGCCCTCTGCAAGTGCCTCAACTGCCTCCGTCCGCATCGTACTCCCGGTGCTCTCCAGGCGTTCGAGCAGGTTGTCCAGGGTGAAGTCCTCTGGATCGACTGAGCAGCGGATGGCGATCTGCTCTGGTGTCTCTTCGATCACGCCCAACCCCATCAGCTGGGTCTCCGCCTCATACACCGCATTGATCTGCGCAGAGCGGAGCGTCCCCTCGTTCCGGGCGATGGTGATGACCCGCCGACCGAGGACGTACTGTGCGACGATCGCACGTTCGAGCCCCTGTTCGTTGAGGTTATCTGCCCAGATGGTAGCGGTGGTGTCCTCATCGCTGGCGGACTCAGACAGAACCGTCAGGGTCCCATTCCCACCTGTCCGTAGGGTGACCTCATCGCCCTTTTCGACGCCATGAGCCTTGACCCACTCAGCCGGCAGAGTCATCGCCAGCGTGGATGGGCCCAGTCGTTGGACCTTCCGGGTCTCCATGCCATCTTCGGGAGCCCCTGCTGGCTTAAGAACAAGGGATGTGTCTAAGGGTGTTAATACAACACTCAGTGGACGGCGAGCAACTCGGACGTGACCCTGCCCGTGCGGACCCGCATCCATCCGCGTAGTGATTCATCCAGCTCTGGATCATCGGTGTCAACTCGCAGGACCCTGATGGTCTGCAGCTTCTGTGGTGATGCGACGACCGTCAGATCCGCAGCTCTGATCACCGGGGGAGTCACCTGCAGGTTCCCACGACCAAAGATGAAGCCCTGTCCCCCGATGGGGGAGATGATGAGTCGGGGGGTCGTCTCGTCCGCGACGCCCTCCAAGGCAGCTGCGTCCGCATCGGCTGCCACGAGTTCACCGCCTCGGACCACATCGACCCCCAGCGGTGTCCCCACGATCCCCAATGCTGTCTTGAGGCGCCCGAGAGTCCCCCCTGGGCCCAAGATGGTGGGCACCCTGCTCGCCTCCAGTTCGGTGGCGAGTGCATCGATGAGCCCATCGACCGAGCCAGCGACAGAGCGCTTGCTGCCCTGGACGGTCCGTGCCACCGGCGTCTGTACGGTCGCCTGTAGTTCGATCGGTGCAGGCGAGCTTGCCCGATGCTGCGGTCTATCGAGGATCTCGGCCTCGACCGTCTCGAAGCCGGATTCGATCACCCCTGCGGCGGCCTCAGGGGTGGCCGCGAAGACCCCTGAGTAGATCTTCACCCCCGCGGGCACACCCAAGATTGGCAGGGCTGCCCCCTCAAGGGCACGTGCGATATCCACGGCGGTCCCATCACCGCCGACGAAGACGACCAGATCGACGTCCGCGTCTACGAACCCCTCAACGGCAGCGGCCGTATCCCGCGCATCCGACGGCTGCAGTGGCTGCAAGCACATGCTCGCATCGATACCGTCCGGTAGGTAGGCCGAGCCCATCGGCCCAGCCACCGTCGTGATCTGCGATCGCTCCAGGGTCGCTGCGCACGCGTGGATGAATCGTTCCGCACGCGCAGGCGCTCGTGGTACCCCGCCGAGCTCTCGGGCAGAGTCGACGACCCCGTCGGACCCCTGCAGGCCGACGGTGCCGCCGATGCCCGCGATGGGGTTGACGATGAACCCGAAATGCATGGGGACTCTCAGATGCCTACCTGTTTAGCTCGATGGCATCCTCACGCGTCATTCATGCGCAGAGCGTGCTCTGTTTCGCACACCGTACAGATGGTCACGCGATACGGTTCGCGAGAGTATGCCCGGTTCTCTGGCTTGGTCGACTCTGTGCGGATCTCGATGTGCACGGTGTGGAGGGTCTCCTCTTCACAAACCATACAGTGTTCATCGATCTCCGTCACCGCTGCATGAGCTGCGGGCATGATAGCGCCGCTTAGGGTGGATACACAAGAACCCCCCTATGAGATGCTCATGCATGCCACTCCGGGTCCCTAGCACGGATACGCGACCGCATGGCCACAGTGTCCACGGTCCCACTCGGGGTGCGTGCGAGTCCATCGATGATGTGTATCTCACGGGGACGATGAGCGGTGTCGAGGTCGGCAGCGATCGCGACCAGCGCCTCGTCGAGATCGGGCGGTGAGCGCGGGGTCACGGCTGCGATCACACGCTCGCCCCAGATCTGATCTTCGACCCCAGTGACCCACGCGGACCTGACCCATGAGAGGTCGGTCAACACCTGTTCGGTCACCCGGGGATCGACCGTCTCACCCCCCGTGATGATCCGGCGGCCAAGGCGACCGCCGATCCGCAGCCAACCCTCTGCATCGATGCACCCCTCATCGCCCGTCATGAGCCCATAGTCGGTGAATGCACCGCGGTCGCCATCGAGATAGCCCGGGGTGAGCATCGGACCATCGACGACCAGCTTGCCGACCTGACCGACACCGGACGGTGACCCGTCGGCGTCCAGCGCACGGACCTCTAGCCCACCGACCGGGGGGCCCACGGTCCTGGCGTCAGCTGCGAGCATCTCGGGCGTCGCAGTGGCGATCTGTGATGTCGTCTCGGTCATCCCATAGGTCACATACAGCGGCATCCCCCGACTGAGGGCGTGTCGGACCAGCGCCGCTGGGGCCGCATCACCCCCGACCAGCACAGCCTCCAGCTGGGGGGGAATCGTTCGTGCCGCCTCGAGCCACCGGCGCAGCATCGTCGGCACCAGTGAGATGGCGGTCCCACCCGAGCGCTCGATCCGCGCCGAGAGCACACTCGGGTCGAAATCCGCATCGATGACCGTCGACATCCCATACAGCGGTGCACGGATTACCGGCATCAGCCCACCCATGTGCTCAAGCGGGAGCGGGTCGAACCACACCGTCTCAGGCCCCCCCGTGACGCGATCGCTGTTCGCCACCGCAGCTGACCGCAGGTTGCGGTGGGTGATCTGCACCGGCTTCGGGTCACCGGTGCTTCCGGATGTGAACATGATGAGCGGGACATGCGGGTCGAGACGATGACGTGTCTCCGAGCCCACACATCCCTCGCGCCAACGCACCGGGTCATCTGCGGCGGGATCGAGCATCGCACAGATGTCCACGGCGGCGAGCCGATGCTGCAGTTGCCGGCGACCGAGGGAAGGCGCGAACGGCACGACCGTCGCGTGTCGGCTCCAGACGGCGAACAGCCATTCGACGGTCCGAGGCAACCGTCGCATGACCACCCCGACGCGGTCACCTGGGGCGATGAACTCCAGGTCAGCGGCGGCACGCACGGCGTTGCGCGCGAGGTCGGTGAAGGTCAGCGCGCTATCCCCAGCGGGGGTCGTGACCGCCACCGCCTCAGGCCACCTAGTCGCAGCGTCGTCCACCCACTGGCTGATCTGCGGTCGTGCCCAGCCACCGATCACCTCAGCCATCCTGCTCGACCAGCTCGATCAGAGTCCCCCCTGTCGCTGCCGGGGGGAGGAAGCAGATCCGATCGCCGTGGACCCCTCTGTCGGGCGTATCTGCTAGCGGCTCGACCCCAACCGTCGCGAGCGTCGCGACAGCGGCATCAAAATCCTCACAGCGGAGGGCGAGATGATGCAACCCCGGTCCGTCCCGCTCGAGAAAGCGCTCGATGCTCGGGTGCTGCACCGGCTCGATCAGCTCGACACGCACCGGTCCGAGCTCGATGAACCGGATGACGAGACCCGCATGCTCCATCCGTGGGCCTCCACCACGCTCGAAAAGCGCTGCGAACTGGAGGGCCAATGCATCGACGTCTTCGGTCACGATACCGATGTGGTCGACCCCGTCGATCATCCGCCCACCCGGTACTCGCCGAAGGCGCTGCGCAGGACGTCGCTGATCTCACCGACCGTCGCGTGAGCCTTTACCGCCGTGATGATCGGGGGCATGAGATTGGCATCCGTCGATGCCGTCGCTGCGACCGCATCGAGTGCCTCCTCAACCGCCTCAGTGTCGCGGGTTGATCGCACCTCACCGAGGCGCCTGACCTGCGCTGCCTCCATCGCAGGGTCGGCTGAGGCGATCTCAACATGCTGCGAACCATCATCCGTGTAGGCATTCACCCCCACGATGGTCCGCTCTCCCGCATCGACGGCTGCTTGCCGCTCGAAGGCGACATCCTGGAGCTGGCGGTGGACCCACCCTGACTCGATCGCAGAGAGCATCCCACCACGGGTATCGATCTCCTCCAGCAACTCACGCACCGCCTCCGATATCTGGTCGGTCAGATGCTCGATGTAGTAGCTGCCGCCGAGGGGGTCAACGGTGTCTGCGACTCCGGTCTCTTCGGCCAGGATCTGTTGGGTGCGGAGTGCGGTGTGTACCGCCTCCTCGGTGGGGAGCGCGAGCGCCTCATCCTTACCGTTCGTGTGAAGGCTTTGCGTGCCGCCGAGCACAGCTGCCAGTGCCTGATATGCGACACGGACGATGTTGTTGTCCACCTGCTGGGCGGTGAGCGTCGAACCCGCCGTCTGCGTGTGGAACCGAAGCCGCCGAGCCGCATCATCTGTCACCCCGTACCGGTCTTCTATCAGCGATGCCCAGAGCCGCCGGGCCGCGCGGAACTTTGCGACCTCCTCGAGAAGATTCGAGTGGGCGCTGAAGAAGAACGACACCCGTGGTGCGAACCGGGCGACATCGAGCCCGGCGGCCACCGCCGCATCCAGATACGCAATCGCATTCGCCAGCGTGAATCCCACCTCCTGGACGGCGGTCGACCCCGCCTCGCGGATGTGATACCCGGAGATGGAGATCGGATTGAACCGCGGCAGCTCTGCGGCACAGAACTCGATGGTGTCGGTGATGAGCCGCAGCGAATCTGCTGGGGGGTAGATGTACAGGTTCCGTGCGATATACTCCTTGAGGATGTCATTCTGGATGGTCCCCCGAAGTGCCCCCCGGTCGACGCCCTGCTGATCGCCGATGGCGATGTACATCGCGAGCAAAATCGCAGCGGGTGCGTTGATCGTCATCGAGGTCGAGACCGACCCCAGATCGATGTCTTCGAACACCCTGGCCATGTCATCGATCGTGTCGATGGCCACACCAGACCGACCCACCTCACCTGCAGCCAGCGCAGCGTCAGAGTCGTATCCTCGTTGTGTGGGTAGGTCGAATGCGAGGGACAGGCCCGTCGAGCCGCTGTCAATCAGGTATCTGAAGCGGTCGTTGGTCTCGGTCGCGGTCCCGAGCCCCGCGTACTGTCGCATCGTCCACAGCCGACTGCGGTACATCGTTGGGTAGATGCCCCGGGTGAATGGTGGCTCCCCCGGCAGGCTCGATCCGTTATCGCCCGGTCGGTCCTCTGCGGTGTACAGCGATCGGACATCGAAACCCCCGATGTCGGTCCGGAAGGCCTCTCGGCGCTCCCCCACCTCATCAACGACGGGGTCGAGCGTCTCACGTCGCCATCGCCGCAGACGGTCCGTCGCTTGCTCGTCATCATGAGGGGTGCGCATGATCTGGTGTTCACCGTCGGCCGGCTTGAACATGTGCCAGCGTGCGTCGCCATGCTTTTGCATGATGATACCCCCGTCTGAGGTATGTTCGGAGGAGCTGGGCTCGACCCACGGAAAATGCAGAAGATGATGAAGCAGATGGGCATCGAGATGAACGAGTTGGACGCGACCAGCGTTGTGATCGAGACACCGGAGGAGACTCTCCACTTCGATGATGTGCAGGTCACCCGGATGGATGCGAAGGGCCAGCAGACCTACCAGATCATCGGCGAACCTCGCATCGAGGAGGGTACGGTGGATGTGGAGGCGGTCCCGGCGGAGGATATCAGCTTGGTGGCCTCGCGTGCGGGTGTAGCTGAGGATGTCGCCGCAGCAGCATTGGAGGATGCGGAGGGTGATCTGGCGGCCGCGATCGCCGCACTCGAGTGACACTGCTGCTCGTCTCCGAGGGCCGACGATACCTCTGTGAACCCGGGGAGGAGCTCCAGAGTGACCTGGGTGTGCTCACGGTCCCGGAGTCAGCAGAGCCCGGAGACGTGATCGAGACACATCTGGGGACCCCCTTCCGAGTTCTGCCGCTTCGAGGCCCAGACCTCTTCGATGAGCTGGAGCGGACGGGGGCACCGATGCTGCCACGGGATATCGGATTGGTCATCGGGTTGACCGGTGCTGGGGTTGGTGATCGGATCCTGGATGCAGGAACCGGATCTGGCATCCTGTCGGTGTATCTCGCACAGGTCGGCGCTGATGTCATCACGTATGAACGAGACGGATCATTCGCTGCGGTGGCTGAGTCGAACATGCGTATCGCAGGGGTCAGCGAGCAGGTGACGATTCGGGTGGGCGAGATCCAAGATGCCGTCGATGAGTTGCGCGAGACAGAGCCGTTCGATGTCATGACGCTAGATACTGGCGATGCGGCCGCGGTCGTACCAGCGGTCCCCGACCTGCTTCGTCCAGGGGGCTACCTCGTCGTGTACTCCCCATTCGTCGAACAGACCAGAGCTGTCGTGACCGCAGCACGAGAGAGTGGCCTCAGCGAGGTCAGGGCGATCGAGACACTGCAGCGGGAGCTACAGATCGACCCTCGCGGCAGTCGTCCGACCCCCAGTGGTGTCGGGCACAGTGGGTACCTGACGGTGGCCCGATTGCTGCCGATCACCGACTGAGAGTCGAGAGGGCGCTCAAAAGCTCACCGGGGACTGCAGCTGGTGGGACCGGGTCATCTGGGAGATCGAGGACTGACGCCCCCGCGAGGGCATGCCACCCATCCCCCGCAGGCAAGATAGCCATCATCGCCACGGCTGGGTGCTCCGTGCCATGGATACGGACACGTGCCCGGAGGCGACGCACCGGAGTCTGCACATCGGACAGCTCCACAGTATGCTCCCCCGCATCAACGAGTGATTCGAACCCGCGCGCAGTGAGCATCTTTCTGAATCGCGCGACTGCCGCCCGCCGGACCACCGGTGTGATGACGCGGGGGGCAGCTAGAGCGCCAGTCGGGGCGATGGACGCAGCTGCGATGAACCGCCACGGCGGGGCATCGGTGTCCGACGCACAGACACGCAGGTCGCGGTGTAGCTGCGTCAGGACCTCCACAGCACCGCCCGGAATGTCGATCCGGTCATGGTCGAGGGGGTCCACGGCGGCCCAATCATCAGAGAGCGCAAGCCTCGGGGGATCCATCCAAACCGGTCAGTGGTCGTCCTCGCGCCACCTGTGCCCGCACTCGACACAGGTGAAAAACCGGGTCTCAGACTCGTCTGCCGACCGGATCTGCTTCATCTGATACTGAGCCCGGTCATGGCCGCAGGCCGGACAGATCGTCTCGGTCGTCGGCCCGATTTCCCCCGGGTCGATCTCTGAGACGTCGACCACACCCGCATCCTCACGTGCGGTCGTCGTCGTCATCCCCGACTCCGCAGAGCGATCGCGTGCCGCCTCATGACCGCATGCACTGCAAACCCACACGTCATCTTCGACACGCATGAGGGACCCACATTCCGGACAGAATTGCATATCCACACACAGGGGGTGAGACTGACTTAAACGCGGCTATGGTCGGCGCACGTCGAACGCATCAAGACCCATCCCGACCAAACAGAGCCAATGACCCTCTCGGCGGAGGCAAAATCCAGGCTCGCAGACATCGTTGAGCTGCAGCCGACCAAGAACGGGGTGTTGCAGGACCGGTGGGGATTGGACTCCGGCAGTGAGGTGCACCAGTACCTCGAATCAGAGCTCGGGGACTACTACTACCGGGATGATAACAGCCTCATCCGTGCGACAGCGGAGGCTGCAGGCTTGGTCGATGTCGCACCCGGTGTCGAAGCTGGCGAGGATGATGACGAGATCATCATCCGGGTGAGTGCGCTGGAGGCAGCCTGTTTCGATGTGCTCGCAGATCCTGATGGAGAGCCGATGAGCGTGGTTGCAGTCATGAACGCAGCTGAGACCAGGGGGGTCGAAGCGTCCGCTGCAGGGGAGGTCGAGGATGCGCTGCAGGCGCTCAGACGGAAGGAGGTCGTCGAGGTGATATACCGGACCGTACCCGGGTTCCGACGCGCGATCAGAGGCGATTCGGTGCAGGTTGAGCTCCGTCAGGGGTGACGCTGCCGTCGCCGCCTCGCATCCAGTATCCGGTGCAGCCCCTGTCCGGGGCCACCCTCGATTGGCCACCCCTGCATGCGCCACTGGGGTGGCTCAGGCTCACGCTTTGGACACGCGTGCCGACAGGTGTGTGGTGTCGGTACCGTCTGCTTCGCTGCACACCAGGGGAGTATCGCTGGCCCCACCAGACGAGGTTGCAAGTGCCGACAGTCTGCACGGAGTGACTCAACGTACGACCGCCACCCATTCCCGTAGACGGCCTCCGCGATGCGATACCGAACGGGGTCATCGGCCGGGGCAGGGTGCAAGCGCCGTGGTCGCCACAGGACAGACCCACGGACCGCTGCAGTCGATGCCTGATCGATGCCGATGATACCGACCCCCTCTGGCATGGGCTCGATCAGCGCAGCTGGAACCTCTGCATCTGCGGAGACGGCGGTCGCCACCCAGACCTCATCAGCCAATGACCGCTCCACATCGTGGCTGAGCTGCTGGCCGAGTCTCCGTGCTGCAGATGCGTCGAGGTCGGGCTTGTTCTCGACTGCGATGACCCGCCTGACCCATGCAGGATACGCGCGAAGCCGCCGCATGAACACACGACGGCCTCGACGTTCGACATCGATGACCCCCCGCGCCGCTGCACGGTGAATCGAAGGCAGGAGTCGGCGGAGCGGGAAGCCTGGATCAGGCAGACAATCCCGATACCAACTGAACTCCGCAGGCGCATGTCGGGCCAAGAACAGCAGGTCACGGTCCAGCGCACGGTCTCCGAAGTCTGCACGAGCCCGCAGCCCGTCGGGGTCGCACTCAAGAATGATGGTATCCCAACGCCGCGCCTGCTCGCCCAGTTGTCGCCCAACGATGACCGTCGCATCACCGCGACGGTGCGGTGGCCAGTTGAGCTCGGCCCACCGGCACACCAGTAGCTCAAATCCGAACTCGTGCGAGGGTGCTTGGCCGCGAAGGACCGTCGTCACTCAGGAAACGTAGCTCCGCTGCCCATCGGGACCGGCCTCTTCTGCGACCTCATCGAGGTACACATGAGCCCGCTTGAAGATCTCACGAGGGCCATCCTGGGTGATCGTGTTCACAGCCTGTTCATAGTCACGCCATTGCAGGTCACGGTGCTCATTCGATAGCTCCGCACTCGCCTCGAACGAGTGGGCGATGAACAGATGCACGGTTTTGTGAATCGTGTTCCCACTCGCCTCGAAGATGTAATCGTACTCCTCCCGGAAGCCATCGACCAGTCGAAATTCCTCGATTCCTGCCTCCTCCTGTACCTCCCGGATCGCCGTTTGCTGGAGCTCTTCTCCTCCCTCGACACCACCTTTCGGGAACTCCCAGTCCCCTGGTCGGCTCTTCAGGAGCAGATACTCCCGTTCACCACGAGTGTCGCGGAAGAGGATTGCACCGGCGCTGACCGCTTCCACCGTCATTGTAGGGGACTACCTAAGCGGCTCTAATGAGACTGTCGGAGACTCCGTTGTCTTCATGATGGCTCAGTGGGTTGAGATATCATGACCTACGTGACGAAGCTCCGCTTGGAGTCAGGCGACAGGGAACAGCTTGACGCGGTCGTCACGGATCTGAAGGATACGGTCGAACGCAAGGGGGGTGAGTGCAAGGGCCCACATGCTGCGCCATCTGCGTCGGTCCGGGTCCCATTGTTCGATCGGGTGGATGCAGGCGAGCCCTTCTCTCTTTGGGATCAGCCGGTGTATGGGCGGAGACTTGAGATCTATGGCAACGAACGAATCGTCGGAGAGCTCACCGAGCGACGGTTCCCGGATAGCATCCATGTGGAGGTCGAGATTGACCAGCACAAACCGGCCGGTCGAGGGCGCTGACTCAGTATTTCGGACGGGCGCCTGTCAGTGAATACAGTCTATCCATCAACTCATCACGGTCGCGCTGCCAAGCACCCAGATCGCCCGGAGCCGCCGGGTAGGTGTCATACTGGCCGAGCAGCTCATCTGCCACACGCTTCGTGCGGTAGAACCCGAGAATCTGCCGCCAGTAGCCGAACGAGTCGACAGCGGTCTTCACCAGTAACCGCGGGCCGAATGAGGTCGTCCCAGAGTACAACGCCTCTGCCAATTTCTCACCCGGCAGCGATGCCAACAGCCCCATGAGATCGTCGACATCCACAGCCGTCGCGAGGATGTTGTACACATCAAGTCCGGCATACCGCGCACCGAAGTGGTCCATCACCCGTTCGTTGTAGGGCCACAGCATCTCTTCGCTCACATCACCTGCATCGAGAGCGGCGATGGCCTGCTCACCGGCATACTGGCCCGCGTAGGCTGCCCCGGCGATCCCCCCACCTGTCGTCGGGTTCACATGTCCTGCGGCATCCCCGGCGGCGATATAGCCGGGTGCGACAGCAGAATCGTATGGCCGCCGCGTGGGGAGTGCTGCACCCAGCTTGTCGATCACCTCACCGCCAGCGAACTCCGGTCTGCTCTGCAGGTCCCGCCGGAGGTCATCGACGAGTGTCATGGGCTCTTCTGTCATCTGGAAGCCCAACCCTGCGTTGATCGTCGTCTCTGTTCGGGGGAAGTACCACAGATAGCCGGCCGCACGCTCAGTTGGCTTGAAGACGAGTGCATCAGACCACTCCACTGGCTCCGGGACTTCGATGATCTCACGGTAGGCGCTGCAGAAGTGCTGGAAGGTCACGTTGGTGTCGAACATACTGCCGCTGAAGTCTGCTGTGTCCTGGAGAATCGACAGCGCGCCCGCCGCATCGATCACCACATCTGCTGTGTAGGTGTGTGGATGACGGTCGTGGGTTGCCTCCACACCGGTCACCCGACCATCCGCATCTTGGATGACAGACTGGACAACCGTGTCATACGCAAACGTTGCTCCAGCTCCTGTCGCACCCTCGATCAACAGCCGACCGAACGCATCGCGGTCGATCACGGCGAGCTCTCCAGGGACAGGGATATCCAGGACAGTGTCCTCCTTCGGGATCTCAAATCGCCCGTGATCGACATCCGTGTTCGTGAACGCAGGTGCGATCTTGGCCTTCGGGATCGCATCAGGGAACTTGTCCGCCCCCTTCAGCGCATCGCCGCAGGCGATGTGACCCGCATCCTCAGCCGACTTGCGCTCGAGTACCACGACCGACGAACCTGCAGCAGCGACGGTTGCTGCGGCATAGCACCCGGCCGTCCCCGCACCGACGACCACCACATCGGTCGCTGTGGTCCCACTCATTGGCCCGACTCCGGTAGCGTGCAGCAAAAGGACTCGGTTCCAGCTACCGACTATCTTCGACCAGTGCGATGAGTGACTCAACGAGAGCATCGACTGACTGGGATTCAGCATAGATCCGGAACTTCGGCTCGGTCCCCGATGGACGCAGAAGTGCCCATCCATCATCAGGGAGGGTCATGCGGAGGCCATGGTCCTGCTCGACCGTCGCCTCAGGAAACTGCTCGGGGATCGCCGCAGCGAGCGCCTCCATCACCGGTTGCTTCCGTGCATCTGGGCAGTCGATGCTGAGTTTCCGATATGGCTGTTCATCGATGGGGTCTACCAGCCGATCCAACCCGTTTGATGCAACCAGACGGGTGAACATCACCGCTGATGCGGTTCCATCAATCCATCCACCAAGCGTTGGGTGGATGTGCTTCCAGGGTTCTGCGGCGAACACGACCGCATCGCCATGTTCTGCCAGGCCGGCCTGCAGATCGCCCAGCCCGACACGGACGGTCTGCCCACCAGCTGCGGTGACGACCGCATCGATGCGGGTCGATGCGTTCGGGGTCGTGATCACGATCGGGTCTTGGGTGTCTGCGGTCTCGATGAGCGCCGTGGCGATCACGGCGGTCACCGTATCTTCGTGGATCACCTCGCCGGTCGAGTCGAGGAACACCACTCTGTCAGCATCACCGTCATGGGCGACCCCCAGATCGAATGAGCCGACCGCCAGCACCCCAGATAGTGTCTGGAGGGTCTCTGCGGTGGGTTTGGACGGACGAGCGGGGAAGTGACCATCGACCTGGCCATTCAGGACGACGACCTCTGCGCCAGCAGCACGGAGCGCCGCGGCAGTGGTCATCGCACCGGTCCCTGTACCGGCATCGAGACACACCGATAGTCCGTTCGGGACCGCCCCGAACGAGGCGGTGTACCGGTCGATGGTCCGCAGGTAAGACCGCAGTACCGAAGCCGACACGGGGGCGGCCCACCGGTCCCACCGCGCAGGCGCGGGCGGATTCGCTACCGTTGCCTCCACGAGGTGCTCGACGTCACGGTCTGCCTCCTGCCCATTCATGAACAGTTTCAGGCCATTGTCACCTGGGGGATTGTGTGATGCGGTCACCATCACCCCCACCCCCGACCGGGAGGCAAAGGCCAGCAGCGGGGTCGTCACGACCCCCAAACGCTGCACGGTCACACCTCCAGCGAGCAGGCCGGCCGTGACCGCCGCCTCAAGCGCAGGGCCCGACGTCCGGCCATCACGTGCCACCGACACGACCAGATCCGGGACAGCTAGCTCCGAGGCGACAGCCTGACCGAACTGGACGGCGAGGTCTGGGGTCAGTCGATCGGTGACCGGCCCCCGAACCCCCGCGGTCCCGAAGAGTCCCATGCGCTCGCTTCTGAAGCCCCTCGCTTATGCGTTGTCACCCGGATTCGCTGCGGCCTGTGATGATTCGATCGCGGAGAGCTCCTCGAGTGACCACAGACACATCCGAGCCTGGACCTGTGCGCGGAGATCATCCGTGGACGCGGACCCCGCAAGTGTGGCCTCTGCATCCGTCCTCATCTCCGCCTCCAGGGGTTGCTGATCGGGGACAGCACGGGGCTGTGAGAGGTACGTCTCGAAGTCCTCACGGATCGTCATCGAGGCGCGTGCGACGCTGCAGCGACCGATTGGATTCTGACCCAGGTCGAGGACGAGGTCACACACCAGCTCCCAATCACTCGCACAGAAGAACAGCGACAGGGGGCCAGTGATGTCCTGCCACGCGACCGATCCAGCATGTCGCATCAGCTTGACGCATCGGGGGGGCAGATCCACCTGCTGGACGGTCCGTGCATCATCACACAGACAGCAGGGTTCGACAGTCTGACCCGTGTACATGCCACAGTCAGGAGTCCTGTGTACAAGAGGGAACTGGCCGATCCTTCATTCCGAGAGGAGGTGTTCGGCGCGCCTGCGGACACCGCCTGCGAACTGTCGCACAGAGATCCGCCATGGGGTGCGCGACCCCTCGACTGTGGTCGCACCAGCGGCGACCGCCGCGAGGATACTCTCCGCATCGTCTGCGGGCGCATCCACGTGTGTCACGGCCTGACCGACCATCTCAGCGATGTGAGCATCGCTGCCCGCGGTCGCTGCGAGGCCACGAGATCGAGCGAAGCGGGCCGCCCGTCGGTTCGACCGTCCGGTGAGCAGCCGTGAGTTGTACACCTCTACCGCGTCCGCCGTGGCCATCGCTGTCGCATCGACCTTGGCGGCGACGCCATGTCGCGATCGTTGGAACGGATGGGGGATCACGGAGATACCGCCCGCATCTGCAATCGCCTCGAGGGTCGCCTCAAAGTCCAGACCCGGCGGTATCGCCTGATCGATCCCGAGTGCCAGCACGTGTCCTGCCGCGGAGGTCACCTCCATGCCAGGGATCGGGATGATGTCCTCTTGCGGTGCGAGTTCCTGGAGCTCTGCCGCTGCTCGGAAGTCGTCATGATCGGTGATCGCCAGTGCGTCGACACCGATCGCTGCGGCCTGGGCCACGAGCAACTCGACAGGGTCACGACCGTCATAGGAGTACTCCGAGTGAACGTGCAGCTCAACTACCGGCACAGCCTCAAAACCAGTGGAGACTGTAAAAATGACCCGACATTCACAGTTCGACCCGAATGGCTAATGTCTCCACGGGTGAGCGGCGGTTGTAGATGGCACTGTCCACATCAGATGCTCGACTGATCACCGAGCAGCTGGGGCGTCCCCCGACACCGACTGAACGGTTGCTCTTCGAGAACCTCTGGAGTGAGCACTGCGCGTACCGGTCCTCGCGCGAGCTGTTGGGTGGTTTCGACACCGGGGGCACGCAGGTCATCATCGGACCGGGTGATGATGCAGCAGTGGTCGATCCCTCAGGTGAAGAGTGGTACCTCACCCTGGGGATCGAGAGTCACAATCACCCGTCGTTCGTGGACCCTGTCGATGGTGCAGCCACCGGCGTGGGCGGCATCGTCAGGGACACGCTCTCGATGGGTGCATACCCCATCGCACTCGTTGATGATCTGTTCGTCGGCCCGTTGGACGATCCCCAGAACCGCTACCTCCTCGATGGTATCGTCAGTGGGATCGCCGGATATGGGAATGCGATCGGGGTGCCGACCGTCGGAGGAAGTGTTGAGCTGCACCCCGGATACACCGGGAATCCGTTGGTGAATGTGGGCTGTGTTGGCCTCGTCCATCGTGATGCGATGGTCACCGCGGCGGCGCGCAGGGAGGGCGATGCACTGGTACTGGTAGGTAGTGCAACCGGCCGGGATGGCCTGGGCGGTGCAGCGTTCGCGAGCGAGGATCTCGATGCAGCGGCGGCGGTGGAGGACCGCCCAGCGGTGCAGGTCGGTGACCCGTACACAGAGAAGCTCCTGATCGAGTGTAACATGGCGCTGATCGAGACGGGTGTGGTCCACGCCGCCCGTGATCTCGGTGCCGCCGGTCTCGGGGGGGCGACCGCAGAGATGGTGGCCAAGGCGGATACCGGTGCGATCATTCATTTAGATGCGGTGCCACAGCGTGAACCCAAGATGCGGCCGGAGGAGATCCTGCTCGCCGAATCCCAAGAGCGGATGTGCTATGCTGTCGATCCTGACGATATCAAGACGGTGCTTGACCTCGCAGACCGGTTCGAGCTCGAGGCTGCAGTCATCGGTACGGTGACAGATGGCAACTACCGCTGCCGGTTCACTGGTGACGTGGTCGTCGATGTGCCCGCGAGCCTGTTGGCAGATGGCGCCCCGGCGGAGACTCATCCGCGCGAGCCGTCGATGGAACAGACCTCAGCTGTCGAGCGGGTCCCGCTCGAGGAGGCGATCGACCGGATGTTGACGGATGCACGAGTGGGTAGTCGCCGGTGGGTCTACCGGCAGTATGATCATGAGGTTGGGCTGCGGACCCGTGTGCCGCCGGGGGGAGATGCTGCGGTCCTGAGTCTCCCTGAAGTGGGGAGCCGGGTGGCCGTCGCGAGTGGGGCGAACCCGCGATGGACGACCGCGGCGCCACGGGATGGCGCGATGGCGAGCACGTTGGAGGTCGCTGCCAACCTGGCCGTAGTGGGTGCGGAGCCACTCGCCGCTGTTGACTGCCTCAACGCGGGTAATCCGACTGACCCCGCGGTCTACGATGCGACAGTGGAGATGGTCGGTGGAGTCGCACAGATGTGCCGCGAGCTTGGGGTCCCCGTCGTTGGGGGGAACGTGTCGCTGTTCAACCAATCCGCTGGGGGGCCCATCCCGCCGACACCGACGATGCTGATGCTTGGAACCGATGCGATGGGGCAGCCACCCGGGGCAGATGCTGAGGGTGGGGGCAAGCTCGCGTTGGTTGGAGGTCGTGGCGGTGGCCTCGGTGGATCACTACATGCGGCCGTGTTGGATGGAGGCGGCCGCTTCCCCACGCTTCCAGAGGCCCCGAAAGCACAGCTTGCAGCCATCGCAGAGTTGGCGAGGAGTGACCACGTCACCGCGATGCATGACATCGGGGATGGTGGCCTGCTGGTCACCCTCCTCGAGCTCTTGGACCCACACGTCGGGGGGGCTGTTGAGCTGCCATCACAGGATGCATTGTTCACCGAGGCGCCCGCACGCGTGCTGGTCGAGACGATGGACATGCCAGCCCTGCAACGAGAGATAGGCGATCGGCTGCCCGCCGAGGTTATCGGACATACGGAGGTGGGAGGGCCGCTTAGCATCGCCGCCGGAGCAGAGGCGGTGACCATCGATCTACCACGTCGACAGGCGGTTCGCTCCCGGTTGACAGACCGACTCGCCTAGTCCTACAGCACCAGCGCCAGCAAGACAATCCCAGCGGATCCGATGAGCGTCACCGTGAGCCCGACCAGGACCCCACGGGCGGACGTTGGTTGCATCGGCGCGGTCACACGACCCTCGAGGTTCTGCGGCATTGGCGGGTATCAGAAGGCGATGCACATAGCGTCCCCGATGACGAAACCGATATGCGCGCACGAGGTGTCTGGTGGGTGTACATGCTCACAAAGCGGGTCATCCCATGCATCGATGTCGACCTCGATGCGGATGGGAACCCAGCTGTGTACACGGGTGTCCACTTCGAGGATCTCGCATACACAGGCGATCCGGTGGAGATGGCGAAGCGGTACAATGCGGCCGGGGCTGATGAGTTCGTGTTTCTGGACATCACCGCATCCGCAGAGGGGCGGGCAACGATGCTCGAGGCGGTTTCGGAGGTGGCCGATGAGGTGTTTATTCCGCTGACCGTTGGCGGGGGTATCCGGTCCACAGATGACATCAAGCAGACGCTACGAGCTGGGGCGGACAAGGTCTCGATCACGACGGGGGCGATCGAGCGGCCGGCGCTGATCGAGGAGGGTGCGGCCGCATTCGGGAGTCAGTGCATCGTCATCTCGGTGGATGCAAGACGCCGGTTTGACGAGACGGGCGAGCATTACGTCCAGCTCTCAGGGGAATCGGCCTGGTTCGAAGCGACGATACGGGGCGGTCGCGAGGGCACCGGGATCGATGTGCTGAGTTGGGTACAAGAGGCGGAACGACGGGGTGCGGGAGAACTGTTCATCAACTCCATCGACCGAGATGGGACTCAAGACGGATTCGACATCCCGCTGACGGCTGCTGTGACGGAGGTGACCTCCACACCGGTGATCGCCTCATCAGGATGTGGGGGTCCCGAGGACATGCTGGAGGTGTTCACCGAGGCAGATGCCGATGCGGCACTCGCCGCATCGATGTTCCACTTCGAGCAGCACAGCATCTCGGAGACGAAACAGTATCTCGCAACCGCAGGGCTCCCGATCAGACCGCCCTGATCTACTGTGCTGCGATGAACGCGTCCGCGAAGGCACCACTCATTGACTCGACGTGCTCAGCAGCGTCCGTCAGTGCATCAAGCGGGTCGACCGATCCCTCTGTCTTGAGTGTCAGGATGGGGTCGACCTGCCCACCGGACTGCTCGGGATTCATGTCATATGTCGCCGCACCGACACCGTCTGTCTCGAGCAGCGCGCCTTTGAGCACGTTCATGAACGTGTGATCTTCCCCGGCAAGCTCGATTCGTAGCAAATCGTCAGTCTTCTCGAGGACGGTGAGTTCCATGAGACAAACTGCCCGTGGAGGTGAATCAATTTGTCGATACCAGCGGGAGTGGAGGTAGAAGGCGGGGGTGAGTCCCCGCATCCTGTGTATGTCGGTCGGATCTGCATCGACCAGGACTGACCAAGCCACCACGGCCGGCCCGTGGATCTTATTGACGTCCATGGGAGCCACCCATGTATCGTCAGTTGGGAATGCACACAACATATACTTTAATGCGTTGTTTTGCAGTGTAACGATATAAAGTTCTTAATATACTAGACAAACATGGTATAATGCATGGAATATTGGACGTTTGTCGTTCTCCAGTCACCGGACGAAGTACGGCCCGCCCTCAGCAAGGAACCGGCCCAGATCGGCCTCACGACGGTAGTCAGTCGCCTGCAACTCGACCAGTGCATCGGTCAGTACCTGTGCGTCGGCCCCCGACCAGCCTGCAGGTTCGGCGACTGGCATGATGAGGAAGCCGTTCCCTGCGATTTCAGTCGCATGCAACCGGCTCATCCCCGCGGGCAGTCGTCTGGCCTGTGCTGAGTGTGTCCGGAGGACATACTCGGTTGCCCTCTGGCCGACAGGTATCAGCACATGAGCTGCGATGGCCCTGACCTCCGCATCGATGAATGGTTCACATGCGAGATACGAACGGTGCGAGGGGACGGCGGTCTCGGTGACACACAGGTGGAGATATGAGAGGTACGTCTCACCGACGGTGGGGGGCACGTCTGCGGACTCCAGCAGGCCCGCTGCTGCGAGCACACCCAGGAGTCGATGGCCGGCTGCATTGCTGAATGGGACCTGTGTGTCGATGCCCCCGTGCATGCCAGGATGGTCACCGATCACATGGAACGCGGCATTGACGTCACCGTAGCCGGGGACGAACCGCCCACAGTCCGGGCTGAATCCGAACGGGTTCGAGACACGGTCGGTGACTGTGTACACACCGGTACGACCGGTGAACGGATATTAAGCCCAGCGTGATGCACTACTCTCCTGCACGGTCTGCGAGTGCCTCGACGACCTCCGGATTGCGTAGGGTGGTGGTATCCCCGATCTCCTCTGCGTTCGCGATCTGCTCGAGCAATCGACGCATGATCTTGCCCGACCGTGTCTTTGGCAACTCCGGTGTGAAGATGATGTCGCGGGGGCGTGCGAAGGGGCCGATCGCATCCTCGACCCCCGCAATGATGCGGTCCTGCATCACCTCCTCACCATCCGCACCGTCTTCCCTGATCACGTATGCAACCACGGCCTCACCCTTTATTGCATCTGCACCACCGACGACAGCAGCCTCTGCGACGCCTTCGACGCCCACGATCGCCGATTCGATCTCCATGGTTCCGAGCCGGTGCCCTGAGACGTTAATGACATCATCCACCCGCCCAAGGATCGTGATGTACCCATCCTCATCCAACTTCGCACCATCCTCTGGGAAGTACACCCACTCATCATCAGCGGCAACGGAGTACCGCTCCCAGTACTCGCTATGGAAGCGCTCTGGATTTTGATAGAGCGTCCGCAGCATCCCTGGCCACGGGCGTTGGACCGTGAGATAGCCCGCGCCACCTGGGACGATTCGGTCACCCGTGGCATCGACAACCACCGCGTCGATCCCCGGGAGTGGTGGCCCTGCGGCCCCAGGCCGCATCTCTGAGATCGCGGGGAGTGTCGTGATCATCATGCCGCCAGTCTCTGTCTGCCACCAGGTGTCGACGATCGGACACTGGCCACCGCCGATGTGCTCGTGGTACCAGCGCCATGCACGAGGATTGATCGGCTCGCCGACGGTCCCGAGCAATCGGAGGCTCGAGAGATCGTACGGCTCCACATGCTTGGTCCCCCACTTCATGAACGCGCGGATGGCGGTGGGGGCGGTGTAGAACACATCTACCTCATACGACTCAATCATCTGCCAGAGTCGGTCCCGTTCTGGATAATCGGGTGCACCCTCGTACATCACCGTCGTCACCCCGAGTGCGAGCGGGCCGTAGACGATGTAGGAGTGGCCAGTAATCCACCCGATGTCCGCCGCACACCAGTACGTGTCCCCTGGTTTGAGGTCCAATACAGCATGTGACGTCCAAGCTGCATACGACAGGTAGCCACCTGTGGTGTGCTTGACACCCTTCGGCTGCCCAGTCGTCCCCGACGTGTACATGAGAAAGAGCATGTCCTCGGCACCTCGTTCGACAGGGTCGATCGTCTGCCCACGGTGGGTGTCGATACGTTCGTTCCACCAGTACTGTCCGTTGCCGCCATCGAGCGCGTGGCCGTGTCCATCATCACCCAGCCGGTCGACGACGAGCGTCGCCGTCGGTGCGGTCTCCAGACTACCGACACCATCCAGTGCCTTCGACAGATGGTCAAGCGGATCTCCCCTGCGGTAGTACCCATCACAGGTGACCAGGTGTGCCGAGTCCGCGGCTGCCATCCTGGTCGCCAGCGCATCTGCCGAGAACCCCGCGAAAACGACCGAATGCGGCGCGCCGATCCGGGCACACGCGAGCATCGCGATGGGTAGCTCCGGGATCATCGGCATGTAGAGCGTGACCACATCGTCTGCCGTCACGCCGACCTCGCGGAGCATCGCCGCGGCGGCATTCACCTCTGCGAGCAGTTCCGCGTAACTGTAGCTCCGTGTGGTCCCATCCTCGCCTTCCCATCGGATCGCCGCTCGATCACCGGCACCACGGTCCACATGACGATCGACACAGTTCGCACAGGCATTGAGCGTCCCGTCATCGAACCACCGATAGTGCGGTGCGTCGCTCGTATCCAGTATCTCTTCGTATGGGGTGATCCAGTCGAGGAGATCTGCGGCCCGGCGCCAGCAGTCCGGCCAATCGCGCTCGAACTCATCGTAGATGTGCGGGTCGGTGATGTTGGCCTGCTCGATGAAGGACCGGGGAGGGGTGAAGCTCTCCTCGGCTGCGAGCCGCGCCTCCAGGTCGTTCTCTTCGGACATGATAGATGATATCACGGAACCCTAATGATAAATGTGCAGCATCGCGAAGGGGCGGAGATGTCTTAATCCTGAGATGGTTTGTTCCGGTATGACATGTCCAGCGACATCGGTCCGACGACGAAGCGTCATCGGGTCGATGGCGATCGTGGGGCTGGCCGGATGTCTGTCCCCCGCGACGGCAACACCGGTGACGATCCCACAGGGTGCTCGTTGTGACCGCTGTGGCATGGAGATACACGCACACCCAGGTCCGACAGCACAGGTGTTCTTTCGCGATGCGAGCCCACATGAACGGGAGGGGCCTGCGTGGTTCGACAGCACCTGGGAGGCCTACCAGTTCGTCTTCGAACATGAGGCACCGATCCAGGGATGGTTCGTCACGGATTACAGCGTCATCGACCCGGCCATCGAGGATGATGGAGGGGTTCCCACGATCGAGCGTGCAGTGCGCGCCGACAGCTTCCTTGGGGTCGAGAAGATCAGTTACGTTGTAGACTCTCGGGTCGTCGGCGCGATGGGACGCGACCTCATCGGGTTCGGTCAGCAGGGTGATGCGATGTCATTCCAGCAGGCGTACGGTGGCTCAATCCTCACGCACGAAGCTATTACACCGGAGGTGGTCGGGCTGCTGGGACGGTGAGGATGCACGTCACCCGGCGGGCGACGCTCGTGGCTGTCACGGTGGTGGGTCTCCTGCTGGTCGGTGCACCGACGCTCGCGCTGGTCCAACCTGTGCCGATGGATGCGTTGGACACGGTGGACGTCTCCGAGACCATTGTCTACGGTGGGACCGACGTGGACCTCCGCCAGGCGGCAGCGGAGGGGTTCGAGATTCCCGTGGTGACCGTGGCATTCAGCCAGTACCCCTACGTGGTGAGCTACCTCGATCCGGCAGCGGCGGCCCGGGCGATCGATTCCCCTGGCACCATCCGCCAGTTCGGCCAGGCATCAACGGTCCGTACCACGGACTTCAGCAGTGTCCCGGTCGAACTCGACGAGAACGGGTTCCTTCAGATCCCGCCCGGTGCCGTGCCGGAGTGGACATCAGCCACCACAGCGACGTACGTGATCGACAGTCAAGCCCGCATCCCATCCGGCTCCGTCGCCGTGGGATTCTCCGATCCGGGTGATGCGAGGTCGTTCGCCGGGGACTACGGTGGACGCACCCTCACCTTCGACCGGTTGCAGTCGACGGCTGCAGCACCTGACAGACAGGGGCGGTTCGATGCAGCAGTCGCACATCGTGCGCGATGGGCCGATGATCTGCTCGCTGTGGGCCGGGACCGCAGCGATGAGACCGTCAGCATCGGTCGGGATGAGAGCCTCCAAGCTGCGGTGACCGCAGCCCCGCCAGGGACAACCATCTCGATTCCCGCGGGCCGACATCGGGTCGGGACACTGGTGATCGACAAGCCGTTGACCATCCAGGGGACCGGTGAGGCCTCGGTGATCGCTGGAGATGGGTCGGGGACACCGATGATCGTCCGGGGGCCGAATGTGACCATCCGCGACCTGCGCATCGAGGGGGTGGGCCCGGTGGGTGCACGCGACCTCAGGGGGCCGGATTGGGATACGACCATCCAGCTTGCCTATGGAGGGGGTGATGCTGCGATCGTCGTCGATGGGGCCACACACACCCGCGTCGAGGATGTGCAGATCGACACGCCCGCGAGTGGCATCATCGGCCGGGAGGCCACCGCGTTGACGCTCCATGATGTGGCCATCGTTGGGGCCGAGAGTGCTGCTGACGGATTCATGGGGGTCATCGTGATCGGGGCACCAGCGCTCATCGATGGCGTCACCGTCCAGGGTGGACGTGACGGTGTCTACACGCACCGTGCCGATGGGACCGTCATCCGAGGGACGAACCTGTCGGCACACCGCTACGGGATGCACCTCATGTACACATCGGGGGCACTGATGATGGACAACATGATACGCGGGGGCGATGCCGGTGTGATGATCATGACGCGACCTGTGGGGAATCTCGTCGTCGGCAACGATATCGCAGCTACAGCCTACGGCATCGTCCCTGCGGGGGGTGACTCCTACATCGCAGACAACACGATCACAAGGACACAGTTCGGCATCCAGATCGCTGGCGATCGCCACCTGATTACCCGCAACCGCATCCAGGATGGTGTGGTCGGCCTACGGGCAAACGAGATCTTCCCGACGAACACCGTGACCAGAAATGATATCGTGGGCACCGAAACGCCCGTGGTCGCGAGTCTGGGACCCCTGCGGACATGGACCTATGACGGGGTCGGCAACTACTGGGGGCCACTGCCCGCTCTCGACAGCGATGGCGATGGGAGCTATGACCGACCCTTCCGGCCTACCGCAGCGCAAGATCAGCGCCTGGTCGATGAGCCCGCAGGTGCGATCGTCACTCGGGCTCCCGCGGTGCAGATCAGGCGAGCTGCTGGGGCGCGAGTGAGCGGGCTGCGCCGCCCCGGGGTGATCGATACCGCACCGGCGACAGAACCGTTCACAGCAGAGGTGCGCAGATGAGTGTCCCCGTCATCACTGCTGAAGAGCTCACACTCATCCGAGGTGGCAGACAGCTGTGTACAGGATGTACGGTCACGGTACCCGCCACCGAGCTGACCGTCATCGTAGGGCCGAACGGCAGTGGAAAGACAACACTCCTCGAGACGCTTGCTGGGTTACGGAACCCCGCGGGCGGCGATGTGCGACAGCTCGTCGACCCACCGTTCGGGTATCTGCCCCAGCGTCCCAGCTTTCGTGGTGGCTTCACCGTCGTTGAGACACTGCGCTACTACCGGCAGTTCACACCGATAGAGGCTGGCCTGTCACCGGAGGATGCCCTCACAAAGGTCGGACTGACCGAACGTGGTGAGGACCCTGTTGATGCGCTCTCCGGTGGGATGACCCGCCTGTTCGCACTTGCGGTGGCGCTGATCGGTGATCCCGCTGTGCTCCTACTGGATGAGCCGATGAGCGGACTCGACCCACAGATGCGGGATGCAATCGTGGGCGTCCTTCAAGCGGAGCGGGACCGCGGACGGGCCGTGGTGATGGTGACGCATGCGTTGGAGACGGTCTCTGCCATCGCAGACCATGTGGTCGTCCTCGGCGGAGGCAGCGCCATCCGATCGGGATCGTTCGCACAGCTGCTGGAGGAGTCGGACACGAGGGGGCTTGCAGACCTGTACCGATCGGTCACGGAGTCAGACCTATGATCCGGCGATTCATGCCGGTCTTCGCCATCGTGAGGCGGGAACTGCAGTCTGTGATGGCCACACCCGCAGGTTGGGCCGTGATCGGAGGGACGGTTGGAGCGGTGCTGGTGACCGCCGCACTCAGTGCACCGGGGGGATATCAGGCGACAGCGGTCGACCTGTACATCATGCTGGAACTGCTGATCCCGATGGTTGGGGTGGCGATCGGCTATCGTGGGCTGTTGCATGACCGACTCAGCGGGGAGTGGTCCATCCACCGCGCGTTGGGGGTACGCCCGTCCACCTACGTGATTGGCACTCTCACGGGACAGGCGACGGTGCTCGGGCTGCTCATCGGAGCCGGGACCGCGGGCGCTACCATGCTGGTCTGGCTCGGACGGACGAGGCCGCTCAGCTTCCTTGCCAGCAACCCCGCGGTCGCCGATCCTGCTCCGATGCTGTGGCTCATCGGCTTCTCTGTCGCATATGGGGTGGTGATCGCCGCGGTGGTGGGGCTGCTGTCTGTGTACGCTCGGGGTCGGCGGTCAGCCGTGCTCGGTTCGGTGGTCGTCGTGGGGGCCCTGATCGCCGGACTCGATGCGGTGACGATCGCCACCTCAACACCACTGTCGGTGATGGTCCTGATCAGTCCAGGAGCAGCATACCGGGCGCTGGTTCTGACAGTGGGTGTGGGACTGAGCACGGGGGGACCGGTGCTATTGGCGCTAGTCGGCTGGACGGGGTGGGTCCTCATCGCGGTGTCACTATCGGTGCGACGCCTGCGGGCGATGGTCTAACCGAAGTTCTCGATCTTGGCGGTCGTCGCGTCGATGCCCGAGATCGCTGTTGCCTCAGCCACCAGATCGGCGAAGCCGAAGACGAAGACCTGTGCGTCAGTCGCATCAGCATCAACAGCTGCGACCCCATCCGCCAGCGATGCATCACCGACCCAGACGGTCGCACCTTCGACCTCCAGGGCGTCTAGCCGCTGCTGATGCACGGGTGCTGTTGCCTGGTAGACGAGGGTGACATCCGCGCCGGCAGCTAACGCCACATCTGCGATGGCCACAGCAGGGCCGATGCCCGGTCCGCCGGCGAGGACCAGCACACGCTTTTCTCCTTCGTAGGTGCTCTGGCCGAAGGGGCCCTCGAACGAGATGACATCGTCCTCGTTGAGTGATTGGAGGCGTTCGGTGACAGCACCACCAGCCTCCGGGTCGAACCCTATGGTCAGCTCGAACGTGTCGGTCGTCGACGGTGAGGAGATCGTGTAGAAGCGTCCCATCGTCTCCCCTCCGATCTCGAACTGCAGCTTGACGAACTGCCCGGGAGCAGCTGTGAACTCCGGGGGGGTCTGTAGGTCCACGGCGATGGTGTCTGGACCCACAGATGTAATACTCTGGACGGTGGTTTGCATACTCTCGTTGAATCGGTGAGTTCGCTTAGGGCCTGGGATTCATCGAGAAGCGATGCCACGGTTGGTGTTCGTCCACTTTACGCGACAATTTGGCTTCTGTTCCGTGCAAACGTCTGATTAACTAAAGATTTCTGAACAATCTTCCAGGAGCGATAAATCCCTGCCGGCCGCTACACCCCCGCTTTCAGAAGGCTTTTGCAGGGGTGTTCGAAAGCTCAGCTGACATGCCTGCGGACTTCAACTGGGCGGTCGGTGGAGAGGCCGGAGATGGCATCGACTCCACCGGGAAAATCTTCGCGCAGGCGCTCTCACGCGCCGGGCGACACGTCTTCACCTCGAAGGACTTCGCCTCTCGTATCCGGGGTGGATACACTGCTTACAAGATTCGGACAGCATTGGATCCAGTCGAGAGCATCGTGGACCGGCTTGATGTCCTCATCGCGTTGACTCCGAGGACCATCGAGGAGAACCTCGACGAGCTGCATCCTGGCTCGATCATCATCTACGATGGTGAGCGTACGACCATGGAGAACGTGACCATCCCGGGGGAGATGGTCGGGGTAGACGTTCCACTCAAGCGCCTCGCAGAGGAGGCCGGTGGTGCGATCATGCGTAATGTCGTTGCACTGGGCGCTGCCTGTGCAGTGACAGAGTTCCCGATCGAAAACCTCGATAGTGCGCTGGAGAAGAGATTCAGCAGCAAGGGGACGGCGTTGGTGGAGAACAATCAAGCAGCTGCCCGAGCAGGCCAGACGTATGTGGATGAGGAGTATGATATCGATGCGCCTGAGTACCATCTCGAGGGGACGGATGCGGATTATGTGCTGCTGAATGGTGACCAAGCGATCGGCATGGGAGCGATCGCGGCGGGATGCCGGTTCTATGCAGGTTACCCCATCACGCCAGCGACGGCGGTGATGGAGTATCTGATTGGGCGTATCGAGCGATTCGGTGGCCATGTGTTGCAAGCTGAGGACGAACTGTCTGCGATCAACATGGCCCTCGGGGCCGCGCGAGCTGGTGCTCGCTCCATGACGGCGACATCTGGACCTGGCATCGATCTGATGACAGAGACATTTGGCCTCATTGCGACGTCAGAGACGCCACTTGTGATTGTGGACGTCATGCGCTCTGGTCCATCAACAGGGATGCCGACGAAGCAAGAGCAGGGAGACCTGAACACTCTGGTGTATGGTGGCCATGGAGAGGTCCCACGCTTCGTTGTCGCTCCGACAACGATCTCTGAGGCGTTCTGGAAGACGGTCGAGGCGTTCAATCTAGCAGAGCGATACCAGACGCCGGTCTACGTGGTCGCAGACCTGGCGATGGCGGTGACCGAGCAGACGTTCCCACACGAGGTGTTCGATATGGATGCGGTGGAGGTCGATCGCGGCAGATTGGTCGATGCCACAGACCTGGATGAATGGACCGTTGATGGGAAGTTCACGCCACATGCGGTGACAGACGATGGTGTGTCCCCGCGTGTGCTGCCGGGGACCCCTGGGGGTGTTCACATGTCAACCGGACTCGAGCATGATGCCTTCGGGCGCCGGACAGAGGACACATCCGTCCGGATCGAACAGGTAGACAAGCGTCAGCGGAAGTTCGATGTGGCACAGGCTTCAGAGCCGTTGGAGCCCCGAAGCTTCGGTGCAGACGACGCAGATACGCTAGTGATCAGTTGGGGGTCGAACGAGGGCGCAATTGTGGAAGCGATGGAGCTGCTCGATGGACCTGTACGGTTCCTATCGGTCCCATATCTGAGCCCCCGTCCAGACCTCACGGCGGCCGTCGAGGTGGCATCGCAGGTCATCGTGGTCGAGTGCAATGCGACCGGACAGTTCGCCGATCTCATCGAGCATGATACGATGACGCGCGTCGAACGGATCAACAAGTATGATGGGGTGCGGTTCAAGGCCGATGAGCTTGCAGCGGCGATTGCGGAGCGGTCACAGATGGAGGTGCCAGCATGAGCACAGAGATCAGATTCACGGATTTCAAATCAGATACACAACCGACATGGTGTCCCGGATGCGGGGACTTCGGGACGATGAATGGGATGATGAAGGCCCTTGCAGAGACGGGGAACCATCCCGATGATACGTTCATCGTCGCGGGGATCGGGTGTTCAGGGAAAATTGGGTCGTACATGCATGCATACGCACTCCATGGGGTCCACGGCAGGGCGTTACCTGTTGGGACCGGAGTGAAGCTGGCGAATCCAGAGCTCGAGGTGATGGTCGCCGGAGGCGATGGCGATGGATTCTCGATCGGAGCCGGTCACTTCGTCCACGCTGTGCGACGGAATCTGGATATGACGTACATCGTGATGGACAACCGCATCTATGGGCTGACGAAGGGGCAAGCATCACCGACCTCGCGTGCTGATTTCGAGACATCCACGACCCCAGAGGGGCCACAACAACCGCCGGTGAACCCACTGGCACTGGCGTTGGCAGCTGGTGGTACGTTCATCGCACAGACCTTCGCAACGGATGCAAAACGCCATGCAGAGATTGTCCAGGCTGCAATCGAACACGATGGGTTCGGCTTTGTGAATGTCTTCAGCCCGTGTGTGACGTTCAACGACGTCGACACCTACGAGTACTTCCGAGGCAACCTCGCCGATGTCGAAGAAGAGGACCACGATCCCACGGATTATGATGCTGCAACATCGGTGATCATGGATCGTGACCGTGAGTACCAGGGTATTCTGTGGCAGGATGAGCACTCGGTGTCGTACCACACCCAACATGGGGTGACCGAACCGATGATCGATCTCGACGATGGTGCGCCCGCCGGAGCTATGGATCTGGTACGAGAGTTCTACTAGCTCATCAGCTTCCGATCCGCGATCGGGCTACGCGTGCAAGCATCGGAGCGTCAGACAGATGCAGCAGCCGCATCATGGCGGCCCAGTCACCTTGATTCGCGAGTGCCAACACATCTTCGTCTGCGCGGTCAAGGTCGCGCATGAGCCGGTCATAGCGCGCGTTATCCGCGAGGTACAACAGCTCGGTCAACAACAGCCTGCGTTGCATATTCGGTGCTGCCTCGCGATGCCACAACGTGTCGTACACCGACAGGCGCGCAGCGGAGGTGTCCCGGTCACTCCTGGTGAGACAATGATCAGCCGCCGCGGCCGCTGCGCGTGCTGAGCGCATCCCCGTGTGGATACCCTCCCCCCACAGGGGGTCGATCGTGGGCACCGTATCACCGATGGCCATGAAGTTGTCAGTCGAGAGTCCCGTCGGTGGTTGGATGTGGGCAGAGCCGCGATGTTGTTTCGCCTCGATGCGCTCGGCGTGTGCGAACCGCGGATCGCGACCGATCCAGCCATCGAGGTAATCATCGATGGTCATCCCATCGACTGCCCGACGGCGGTGGCTGGTGTTCTGGATGTAGCATACACCCACCTTTGCCGTGTCATCGCCGGTGTGGAAGATCCAGGAGTATCCACCAGGTGCGATGCGATGGTCCAACCGCAGCATCATCGCACGATGGAGGTCGGCGTACTCGGGGTGGTCGAGTTCGACACCCTCATACTCGAACTCGATACCGATGGCCTGGCGATTGCGATGCAGGTCCGTCACCCCCAGCTGTCGAGCCAAGGGGGCAGCAGGCCCTGTCGCATCGATGATGATGTCACCGTAGACCTCCGCATCGCCATCATACCTGACACCGGTGACCTCTCCGGCGTCCATGATCGGCGCCGACACCCGGGCGTCGAACCGGTACTCCGCGCCGCGGGCACGCCCATCCTCCACAAGGAAGCGCTTGAAGTCCGCAAACTCGAGGACTGCACCTGGTTGATCCGAGACATAGTGGTTCGAGGGCGACTCAAGGACGACCGTATCAGTGAATTGCATGACCACACTGTCAGGGATGCCGAATGCGGTCAGCATCGAGGGGAAGGTGCCACCAGTTGACTTGTTCGATTGTTGGGGAAAGCCAGCTTCTGGCTCCGTTTCCAGGACGACGACGTCATACCCTCGACCAGCGAGATCGCGTGCACACTGTGCACCGGCGGGACCGGCTCCCGCGATGACGACGTCGTACGATTCCATATCCCGACGTTGGCCCTGCCAGACATGAGCATTACCTTCCACGCTGTGGTTCGCGACCAACACAGATTTGCGCCCCTTCCATCTACATGAGGCATGCAGTTCACACCGGTCGTTACCGTCGGCTCAGGCGTCGCGGTCCTCGCTATCGGAATCGCGGGGCTGATCGGCGGCGGGATGATGACCACAACGACAGTGGTGCAGATGGTGCTGCCAGCGATGGTGATCTATGGGGTCATTATGGGATACATCGGGATGCGGTTCGGAATCGATCACCGAAGCTGAAGCTCACTGCGTGGGGGTCTGCGTCGTCGCAGTGACGGTGTTGGCGACCCGCACGCCGATCAGTGAGACAACGATCGCACCGAGGATGAACCCTGTGAGACGGGCGGGAGCTGAGACCTCCCACCCGGCGATGGTGAGCATCGCAAGAACACCCTCGCGCTGCAGGAACCAGCCGGAGAACCCACGTACGACGAGCCCCAATGCGACGATGCCGAACGGGAGGTTCAGATACGGTCGTGCGAGGTGATCGGTCGTGATTAGCTCATCCAACAGCCGACCCGCACTGACCGTCAAGGCAGCAAGAGCCAACCATGGAACCGCATTGTACACGAACTGCAAGGTCCGCACGAGGACGAACTCGGGACCCATCTGTGCAGGCACCGACAGCGCACCCAGGAAAATCCCGACAAGCGCAAGCCCTGCACCCACCGCGTACGTGACGACCGACACCTGTCCAGAGTACAACGCGATCTGGACCCGCTCTGGGACCTCCTCGAGATACTCATCGATGGCCAAGCCCTTGTAGAGGAGGACACCGCCAAGCAGTGCGGCCAGGCCTGCACCCGCGATCGCCGGGGAGAACTGGATGAGGAGAATCGGCAGGAAGATCAGAATGGCCCCAAGGGGCACGAGGAACGTCGACCGAAGCTCTTCATCAGCCAGGAACTGCTTCAACAGGTAGTAGCTCGACTGCAGATCGTGTGCCTGTCGGACGACAACCCGGTCCACAGCGTCCACGCGAAGTCTGCTCTCGATGACAGGGATCACCCGCTCGTCATCAGCTGAGTCGACTATCACGATCACCGATCGGATTGCATACCGGCGGATGAGCCCGTCAAGCTGGGCTGCAAGTGATCGGTCGACGCCGATCGGACTGTCACTGCCACCAGCGATCACAGCGATGAGGCGGTCTGAGCCCTCTGCACCCAGTGAGTCATACACGCGGAGGGCCTCCAGAAGCGTGTTCACTCGGGAGTCTTCCGGGTCGGCCCGGCCCGCCACCATCGCCAGATCTGCGACCTCGGCCTCGCCGACGACGGGAAAGCTGCGACCTGTCGTGCGACCGAGATCACTGGATCGGTCGACACAGAGGACCAGCTGGTTCACGCGATTACTTCGGGAGAATGTGTTATAGCCGAATCGGTCCCGGTGATTACAACAGGCCGGTCTTCTGCAGCTTCATCAGATCCTCGGTGTCGAGTGTCTCACCTTCTTTGAACCGCTGATAGATCGCCTCTGCCTCCTCGCGTGCTGCCTCCCGCTCCTCTGCGCGGGAATCCTTCCGCTCGCGTTCCTCCCGCTTGTCGAGGGTGCGCAGTCGCTTTTGCACGCGGACGAAGTCCTCATGATGCTGATCGGCGAACTCCTGGGCCTCGACAAACAGCTCGTGCATCGCATCAGCCTCATCACGGACATCATCTGCCGCCCGGTAGGCCTCGATCATATTGTTGTGATGGTCCTGGGCCTCATCCGCGAGCTCGGTGACCTTCTGGTGGTGCTCAGATGCCTCCGCACGCACGGACTCGGCCTCCTCTATCAGGCCCTCGAGCTCACCACTGTCCTGGACCTTCTCACGCTGATCACGGAGCTGTTCTCGTCGGGATTCGATCTTCTCGATAAGTGCCCGCTCGTCGGCCGTCGACAGCACCTCTGTCTGCTGACGGAACTCGAGTTGTTCGATCTCCGACTCTAACTGGTCGATGTCTTTCCCATCGCCCAGCTCGAGCTCCTCTTTCAACTGATCGACCTGTTCAAACAGGGCGTTTGCTTCTGCATTCAGCTCATTCCGGAGCTCTTTGTGCTCCTGGACCTGGTCGTTCAGCCCATCGCGTTGTTCACGGTGCTCTTGGGCCACATCCACCTGCTTTCGGGTCTTCGCGTTGAGATCATCACGCTTGCTGGCGCGCTCGGAGGCCATCTGATTGAGCTCGTTCCTGCGGTCGCGAAGTTGGCCTGCTAGCTTGATTAGCCGTCCCTTCGAGTCACTCTCAAGGACCGTATCAGGGAGTTCTACATTGCGGGATGTGTCCATCTGCTGTACATCGTACTGCTCGATCACGTCGTCTTTCGTCACCATTCTGTAGCTATCTTCGATACCATAGGGCTCTCACCGGCACGCCCGCTCACAGTGTGCAAATGTTCAGTGCGAGGAGTTCCGGTCATTTCACCCACGATACCGCCGAGGATGTCTGTAACATCCTGGTTGACTCACAATAGCAATGGTTGGATATAAAAACGCTCCGAACCCCGTGCCGATGGCATCATGCCATTCGCTGACGGAGGAGGGTGCATGGAGTGCCAGCTTACCGCATCCGGACATGCGCATGTCCGTGGGACGCACGGGTCAACCCTCGAACTGACGACAGAGGAGTGGCTCACGCCCGCAGGCGATTGCATCATCGGCGTGGATGCTTCCCACAGCTGTGCGACCCTACCTGCTGCGATGCGGTCGAAGGCACAGTCGGAAACGACTCACATCTGTGTGGAACTCACCGTACCGGGGATCGCACCCGTCACTGTGAGAGGACGTGGGGACCCTGGACTGCGGTGGGCAGATCCGACTTCGATGGTCATCCGCACCAGCACGTACATCGATGACCGAACGCTGATGGTGGACGCTGATTGTGCGGCAGCAGACCTCCCCCGGCCGCTGGTCAGTGCGCTGGCCGATGGGACATCCTTGTCTGCGACCGTTCGGGTAACCGACTGATCACTTGAACCGGAAGGTCTCCAGGTTCTGGGGTGCAAAGGTCCGCATCTTGTATTTGTGATACAGAGCTGAAGATAGGTCCTGGACGCTTCGCTCATCGCCATGGACGCAGAGTATCTTCTCCGGGCGGGGGTTCATGGTCTCCACGAACGATTCGAGGCCACCGCGGTCTGCATGGCCCGAGAAGCCGTCCACGGTGTCGACCTCAAACCGGAGGCTCAGCGAATCGCGGCGACCATCACGGTCCCCACCGATGGGCACCTCGGTCCACCCGGACTGAATCCGCCTGCCGAAGGTCCCCTGTGCCTGGTAGCCCACGAAGACGAGCTGTGAGTCGGCGTCCGGACCGATGTGTCGCAACCAAGACATGATCGGGCCACCGGTGATCATCCCCGATGTGGAGAGGATGATCGCAGGGTCACCCTCTGCGATCGCAGCCCGTTCCTCATCGCCCTGGTCGATGTGATTGAACTCCTCCGCGAGGAACGGGTTCTCATCCTCGTGGAATATCCGATCCCGCAGCTCATCCCGGAGGTACTCGGGATATGCAGTGTGGATCGCGGTGGCCTCCCAGATCATGCCGTCGAGATGGATTGGCATCGAGGGGATCGCGCCCGTCCGCATGGCCTCCTCGAGCACGAGCATGATCTCCTGTGAACGCCCCACAGCGAACGCCGGGATCAACACCTTGCCACCGCGGTCATAGGTATCGTTGATGAGGTCGATGAGCTTCCGCTCGGAGTCCTCCTGGTCGGTCTGATAATCATTGCGACCACCGTAGGTGGATTCGAGAATGAGTGTCTCAACACGGGGGAAATCATTGACCGCCCCGTTGAACAGCCTCGTTGGCGTGTAATGGATGTCGCCGCTGAATGCGATGTTGTAGAAGCCATCACCCACATGGAAGTGTGTCACCGCCGACCCCAGGATGTGCCCGGCATTGTGGAAGGTGAGCTTGAGGTCCGGCGCGATGTCGGTCACATCCCCGTAGTCTACGGTGATCGTGTGCTTGATCGCCTCGCGGACCATCTCCGACGTGTAGGGTGGTGTCCGCCCCTCCTTGACAGCGACATCCAGGTAGTCGAGCTGGAGCAGCCCCATCAGATCGCGCGTGGGCTCGGTCGTGTAGATGGGACCATCATAGCCATACTTGAACAGCAGCGGGATCAACGCTGAGTGGTCGAGATGTGCGTGTGTGAGCACCACCGCATCGAGTGAGTTCGCACCGGACCCGAGCGCCTCTGGCACCTGCAGATATGGCGCGTCGTCTGAGCCCGGTTTGTCGCCACAATCGATCAGCACACGTGTCTCAGCCGTCGACAGCACGTAGGCGGCGCGGCCGACCTCCCTGCAACAGCCCAAAGTGGTGAGCCGGACCCAGGAGTCGTCGGCCAGCTCCATCCGATGGATCTGCCGACCCACACGTTCGAGGATCTCCCGCCGCTCCTCACGCTCTTGTTTGAGGAAGTTACGGATGTTCGACACTGTCGACGAGCTGATCGGCGGCGTCCGCACCACCTCGGGGGTCCACCCCACCGCCTGTGTGACCTCCCGCAGCGTCGAGCCACCCCGACCGATGACCAATCCTGGTTTTTCGGCCTCGATCACCACCTCCCCGGTGTCGGGGTGGAAGTCCATCTCTGTCACTCCCGCATCCTCGGGAATCACCTCACGCACCTTCGAGGCAGCGATCTCTGGGGGCACAAGCGATTCAGGGTCCGGACGGATGGTGATCCGCTTGCGAAGTCGGCTGGCAAGGTTCCGGATCAGCGCAGCATCATCTGCGAAGCGCCGGGGATCTTCGGTGTAGATGACAAGTTCGGGGCCCTCGAAGGCCACCCCTGTGATGGTGATGTCATCTGGCAGCTGCTGGTCGATGGTGGCAGACAAGTCCTCAAGTTGTTGATCTACTGAGCTCATGCGAGTGTAGGGCCGATATAGGAATCGGCGATATCAGGTCACGCCACTGCAAGTGATGCGGTCTGCGTTCACCGAGTGTGACCGACGACAAGAGTCGACAGCCCGTCTCCACGAGTGGATGACAATCGTGCCCGCTTAAATTGGCCTGTGGGAGTCACACATAAAACCCTTCGCAAATCGCAAGCATGACGCGGGGTGAATCAGCGCATGGAGATCACCGATGCACGCGTCACATCGACCCATGCGTGGGTCGTCCAGCAGAGTCCGGACCTGACGAGGAGTATCAATGAGGTGCGAGCGGATCTCGGTCGATCCTTTGAGGTGACCGTCGAGGAGGTCGATGAGCAGATGGTCACGGCTGCGATCGATGCCATCTTTTCGGAGCGTGCACTGGCAGTCAACGTCACGGGGTACATCGCGATCCTGCGTACGATCGACGTTCCTGATGACTACCCCGGATTCGTGGTTGATGAGGTGCTCGGTCGGCGACTTGCGGCCACGATCGCCGGGGGCGACCCCTTGGGACTGCTCGCAGAGGCAACCTTCCACATCGTCGACCGAGGGACGCACACGCCCGGTACAGCCGGATTGGATGACCTCCGAGCGGGGCTGGTCGCGGGGCTGCAGACACGCCTGCCTGGGTGGCCGTGGCGCGAGGCATAGCCGGCTTCCTGCAGGTTTATACGGGCCTCCTCGGACCGTGATGGTATGACAGGCGATCAGGAGCTGGGCATCACCGCTTCGAAGGAACATGACACCGGTGAGTGGTATGCGGAGGTGGTTCAGAAGGCGGAGTTGGCGAGCTACGCACCAGAGGGCATGAGTGGCTTCATCATCACCCGTCCGCGCGGGTACGCCCTGTGGGAGCGGATACAGGCGGATCTTGATGGGCGGTTCAAGGCGACCGGGGTGCAGAATACCTACTTTCCGCTGCTGATCCCCGAGTCGTATCTCGAGCGGGAGAAGGAGATCGTCGAGGGGTTCGATCCAGAGGTGGCGTGGGTGGAAACCGCCGGTACCGAGCCCTTAGAAGAGCGGCTTGCTGTGCGACCGACGTCTGAGTCGATCATCGCACCATACCTCGGACGCTGGATCCGGAGCCATCGGGACCTCCCGGTCCGCATCAACCAGTGGGCCTCGGTCGTCCGGTGGGAGGCGACGGAGACGAAGCCGTTCTTCCGGACGAAGGAGTTCCTGTGGCAGGAGGGGCACACAGCGCATGCAGACTCGGAGGCGGCCTGGTCTGAGACGCTACTGCGGCTCGATCAGTACGAGTCAGTGTACGAGGAGACGCTCGCGATCCCGGTGCTGCGGGGTGCGAAGCCCGAGCATGACAAGTTCCCGGGGGCGGTCACGACCACGACGGTGGAGGCGTTGATGCCCGATGGTAAATCGGTGCAGGGTGCGACATCACACTACCTCGGGACGGGCTTCGCAGAGGCTTTTGACATCCGTTACACCGATGCGCAGGAAGACGAACAGATCGCACACACCACCTCATGGGGCCTGTCCTGGCGCGCTGTGGGGGCGCTGATCATGACGCACTCTGATGACCAGGGACTCGTGCTCCCACCCGCAGTCGCCCCCGAACAGGTGGTCATCGTGCCGATATACAATGAGGAGACCCGTGCAGCCGTGAGCAAGGCGGCCGCGGCGGTCACAGCCCAGCTCGAGGAGATCGGAGTCAGGGTGCATCTGGATGACCGCGATGAGCGCAACCCGGGGTTCAAATTCAATGAGTGGGAACTGAAGGGGGTGCCATTGCGCCTCGAGCTGGGGCCACAGGAGGTGGAGGCGGGGACGGTCACCGCGGTCCACCGGCCGGATGGGCACCGGGAGGAGCTGGAGATCGGGACGATCGGGCAAGGGGTGAGTGGGGCACTGGATGCGGTGCACCAGACGATGCTGGAGACCGCCAGACGACTGCTCGAAGAGAACATCCGCGACGCTGAGGATCGCGAGACGATCCTTGGGACGATCGGTCGACACGGTGGGTATGTCCGAACACCGTGGTGTGGCCAGGAGCGCTGTGAGACGGAGATTAAAGATGAGATTGCTGCGTCGATCGTCGCTGTGCCGCTCGCAGATGACCCTGTGTCCGACGATGACAGCTGTGGTGTCTGTGGTGGGTCTGCGAACCACACCGCCTACTTCGCCCGTACCTACTGACCAAATATTAATATCTGCTCAGAAAATTAATATGGTATTCATGTACCATTATGTTTGGAGGGTAAGTGGTATATAATCTGGCCCGAACCGTTCGACATGACCGAGCCAGCCGAGAAGCCCACTGAAGAGTTCGTCGGCCTCGCCGACCCGATGGACGAACGGTCGAGCTGTGGCGTCGGCGCTGTTGTCGACCTCAGCGGCCGATCCACGCATGCGACCGTCGCGGATGCGACCACATTGCTCGAGAACCTCGAGCATCGAGGAACCACCGGCGCCGAGGAGGACACCGGCGACGGAGCGGGGATCCTCATCCAGCGACCGGACACATTCTTCGAAGAGGTCGTCGAGACGTCACTGCCGCCGGAATATGCTGTCGGAGTGGTGTTCATGCCGAGTGATGGTGCAGCGCAGGCGGGCCTACGTGCGACGATGGAAGCGGGGCTGGCCGACCATGGGCTGGATGCGATCAGCTGGCGAGCGGTACCCACGGACAACAGCGCCCTCGGTGCGACCGCACTCCAGTCTGAGCCTGACATCTTCCAGGTGTTCGTCGCACCCGAGGCCTCGATGGATGATGCGGAGTTTGACCGGACGCTGTATGTCGCGCGGCGAGATATCGAAAAGCGTGTGGCGACGCTGGGTTCCGATGGAGCACCGAGGTTCTACATCTGCTCCCTCTCGCGCTCGACGGTGGTGTACAAGGGCTTGCTCAAAGGGGACCAGCTCGCGGGATACTATTCGGACCTCACAGACCCACGATTGCAGTCGACGCTGGCCCTCGTACACGCACGATTCTCGACGAACACCCTCGGTGCCTGGCACCTCGCACACCCGTACCGCCATGTCGTGCACAATGGTGAGATCAACACCATCCGCGGGAACATCAACTGGATGCGGTCGAGAGAGACGGACCTCGAACACCCGGACTTCGGCGGAGATATCGAGACGATCAAGCCGGTCATCGCAGATCCGGATCAGTCTGATACCGCGTCGCTCGACAACGCGGTCGAGCTGTTGCTGCGCGGGGGAAGGTCGTTGCCCCATGTGCTGCGGATGCTGGTGCCGGAGGCGTATCAGAAGGATGCCAGGATGGACCAACAGCGACGCGCATGGTACGACTTCCATGCGTCACTCGTCGAGCCGTGGGATGGGCCCGCCCTCGTGTGTGCGACCGACGGGGACCGCATCGCAGCCGTGCTCGACCGCAATGGCCTGCGACCATGCCGCTATGATGTCACCACAGACGACCGCCTGATCGTCTCCTCGGAGGTGGGCGCACTCGAGACCGATGTCGCAGACATCAAAGAGCGTGGCCGGTTACGACCGGGACAGCTGCTGGTCGCGGACCCCGCAGATGGTCGGATCATCCCCGATGGGGAGGTCTTCGATGAGCTGACCGCTCCGCAGTATGCGCAGTGGCTGGACGAGGGGCAGCAGCGGTTGGATGCGGTCGTAGCCACGGAGGGGGTCCTCAGTGACATCCCACAGCGACTGCGGGTCGCGCAGGTCGCCTTCGGCTACTCACAGGACGAGCTTGACCACATGATCGCCCCGATGGCGCAGAAGGGCAAGGACCCGGTGGGCTCGATGGGGGATGACACGCCGCTGTCGGTGCTGAGTGATTTCAACCGGCCACTGTTCACCTACTTCAAGCAGCTGTTCGCACAGGTGACGAACCCCCCCTTGGACTACATCCGTGAGGAGCTCGTGACCTCATTGGAGACGCGTGTGGGCCGGCAGCCGAACCTGCTGGCGGAGAGCCCCGCGCACGCACGACAGCTCGTGATTGATTCACCAGTGCTGACCGATGATGCCATGGAGGCGATCGCCTCCGGGGAGACCGGCTTCAGCGTGCAGACGGTCGACATCACCTTCGAGCTCACCGATGCGATGGGGGATGCCCTCGAGCGGGTCCGCAAGACCGCAGCAGAGGCAATCGAGGAGGGTGCGGAGATACTGGTCCTGTCTGACAGGCGGTTGTCTGCAGATCGGATCGCGATCCCCAGTCTGCTGGCGATGGGTGCGGTGCATCATCATCTGGTGCGTACAGGGCTCCGGAATCATGCGGGTGTGATCGTCCGCTCCGGCGAGCCGCGGGAGGTCCACCATCTGGCGACGCTCATCGGGTATGGGGCGGATGCGGTCAATCCGTACCTCGCATACCAGTCGATCGCGGACATCACCGCGGGGCCGGATGGTGCGGATACGCAGGAGGCCATCGCGGCGTACATCGGCGCGCTCGAAGACGGCCTGCTCAAGACGATGTCGAAGATGGGCATCTCGACGGTCGAGTCCTATCAGGGTGCACAGATATTCGAGGCCGTAGGGCTGGAGTCCTCATTCGTCGCGGAGTACTTCGAGGGCACGGAGATCCGGACCGAGGGGATCGGCTTGGAGATCATCGAGGAGGACGTGCGGGCAGCCCACATGATCGCCTACGGGGAGGAGCCGCAGCTCGAACGGATGGGTGAGTACGAGCACCGCTCCAGTGGGATCCGCCATGAGTGGAACCCGCAGACGGTGGGCACACTGCAGCAGGCAGTCAGGTCCGGAGACTATGCGAAGTACAAGGAGTTCGCAGCGCTGGTGAATGACAGCTCAGAGTCACTGCAGAGTCTCCGCAGTCTCCTCCGCTTCGCCTCCGACCGCGAAGCCATCGATGTCGAGGATGTGGAGCCGATCACGGACATCGTCACGCGGTTCTCGACGGCAGCCATGTCATTGGGGAGTCTGTCGCCAGAGGCGCATGAGAACAATGCGATGGCGATGAATCGACTGGGTGGTAAGGCGAACTCCGGTGAGGGTGGAGAACCGCCCGAGCGGTTCCACACAGAGAAGGAGTGTCGGGTCAAGCAGGTCGCATCTGGCCGGTTCGGGGTGACCTCAGCATACCTCTCGGCGGCTGATGAGCTGCAGATCAAGATGGCGCAGGGGTCGAAGCCAGGAGAGGGTGGGCAGCTTCCCGGACAGAAGGTCAATGAGATGATCGCACATGTGCGGTTCGCAACCCCAGGTGTTGGACTGATATCGCCACCACCACTGCACGATATCTACTCGATCGAGGACCTCAAGCAGCTGATCCATGACCTCAAGGTGGCGAACCCGGCCGCGGATATCAACGTGAAGCTGGTGTCGGAGGCCGGTATCGGGACGATCGCCGCGGGGGTCGCGAAGGCCAATGCAGATGTCGTGCACATCTCAGGGCATTCGGGGGGGACGGGTGCATCACCCAAGACATCGATCAAGAATGCGGGACTCCCCTGGGAGCTCGGGCTTGCGGAGGCAAATCAGATGCTCCGGGCGACGGGGTTGCGGTCGCGGATCCGTGTCTCGACTGATGGAGGACTCAAGACGGGCCGTGATGTGGCAATCGCAGCGCTGTTGGGCGCAGAGGAGTACATCTTCGGGACCGCCTCGCTGGTGACTTCAGGCTGTGTCATGGCACGGCAGTGTCACGCCAACACCTGCCCGGTGGGTGTTGCGACACAGCGGGAGGACCTCCGTGAACGCTTCCCGGGCCAGCCTGAGCACGTGATCAACTACATGAGCTTCATCGCGCAGGAGCTCCGTGAGATCATGGCGGAGCTGGGCTTTCACACCCTCGAGGAGATGATCGGGCGGCCGAGTCTCCTCGAACAGCGTGAGACGGATCATCCGAAGGCGGCCGCGATCGACCTCTCCCGTGTCCTCGCAGAGCCGAAGACGGGTGAGCGGACCAAGACCATCGAGCAAGCACACCCGGATGTGGAGACGCAGCTCGATCATGAGATCATCGCTGGTGCCGAAGAGGCGATCGAACATGGCGCTCCGGTCGCCCTGACGTATCCGATCTCCAATGTCGACCGCGCGGTGGGCGCGATGGTCTCGCATGAGATCTCAGTGCGGCATGGGTCGACGGGGCTCGCAGATGACACGATCCAGCTGGCGTTCGATGGCATCGCAGGGCAGTCCTTCGGCGCATTCTTGGCACCGGGTGTGACGATGCAGCTGCGAGGCGCGTCCAATGACTACATCGGCAAGGGGCTCTCAGGCGGTCGGATTGTGGTGCAGACCCCACCGAACGCAGGCTATGCGGCCGCGGAGAACGTGGTGATCGGCAACGTGGCCTTCTACGGGGCGACAAGCGGGGAGGCGTACATCAACGGGATCGCTGGTGAGCGCTTCTGCGTCCGCAACTCAGGCGTCAAGGCGGTCGTTGAGGGGGTTGGCGACCACGGGTGTGAGTACATGACCGGTGGTGTCGCGGTGATCCTGGGTGCTGTCGGTCGGAACTTCGCAGCCGGTATGTCCGGTGGCATCGCGTACGTCTATGACCCGATGGGGTCACTCGAAGCGCAGCTGAATGGGGAGTACGTGTCGGTGAGTCAGATGTTGAGCGACGATGATGAGGTGATGATCCGTCGCATGCTGGAGAATCATCTGGCGTACACGGACAGTCACCGCGCTGCGGAGCTGCTGGATGAGTGGGCCGAGAGCCGCAAGCACTTCTGTCGTGTGCTGCCGGATGCATATGCAGATGTCATCGCAGCCGCACCAGAGATGGATGTGCGCTCCGAGCTACCACCCGCAGCGGGGGCGACGCCGCTGACGAACGCGGGGGACTCACTCGCACAGACGAGCGACGACTAGTCGGTGCCCGGAACGACAGCGACCTCATCGGTCAGCCATCCACGCAACGATCTGACCCGGTCGACCCGATCGGCGGCTAGCTCCTGTGCAGTCGGGGATATCACCCGCTCTGCCGCCTGTTCCCCACGTTCTAAGACCAGGTCGACCATCTCCGCTGCCTCGGTGTGAGTCCGCGCCTCATAGCCCATCCGGAGCAACATGAGCGCTGTCCCGTTCGCACCGATCTTATCGAGGATGTCCGCCTCGATCAGTGAGCGCAGCTCCGGGTTCACCTCCTCGAGAGGACCCTCATATGAATGGCGTTCGATCATCGCTGCGACCGCCTCAATGAAGCCTGGATCAAAGCCATCGCGGGTTTCGAGGAACTTGCGAGCCACACGGGCCCCTGCGGCCGCATGGCGGTCCTGTTCGACCTCGAGCTTGGCGATGTCGTGAAACAGCGCGGCGATGTGTACGACCGCGATGTCAGCACCCTCCGCTGCTGCGATCTTCGTGGAGAGCTCGACCACGTTCTGGATGTGTGCGAAACGGTACTCCGCACTGTGCCATGGATACCATCGCATGCGCCCCCCATCGTCCTCCCCTCGGATCGACGCTGACAGGTACTGATGGACGAACTGTTCGATCTCAGTGGTCGTCTCCTCGGTCAACGATGGATGGCCGATCTCAACGCCCACACCACCACCCCCGGGCCGTCCGGGGTGGCGACGCAAGCACGGTCGTCGTCTCACGGATGCTCATTGATGCAACCTGTCAACAGATGCGTTTATGCGTTACGTTGCCGGCGGAGTCTTTGCCCCACCCAGATGACCGCGACGACGGTCATCGCCGCGACGGCATACCGTAACAGCTGCATCGGCGGCATGGCCATGCTGAGCGTCGACGGGGTGTCGCCGACGAACTGGGCCCGGACCGCCCTCATGAGTGCATCCAGCTGTGGGATGGATGCTCGGTCGGTCGACGGTGTATCGGCGGTATCAACCTCGAGGTCGATCTCCGTGCCGGGGACCGAGAGCCGCTCTGGAGCTTCTACGTCGGGCACGACAACCGACCCATCGACTGCAACCTGTGTACGATGCGTCTGTGTAGCCGTATGGACCTCCACGGAGGTCATGGGTGCAAGGTTCACCACAACGGGGTCAGCCTGGAGGATCGCAGGGTCGATGACATCGATCGCCTGCGTGACCGAGGGGAGGCTGACGTTGATCGATGTCGCAGAAGGGGGCATATCCAGCACCGCGTGGACCCCTTCATCGGTCCAGCTGGGCAGGACCTCCAGTTCGGTGACACCCGCTCGCGTGTGTGCATGGACACGGGCCGAATACACCGCAGGAAGCGGGGCTGCGACCTGGTCGCCGACCGTTGCGGTGTGAAGACGTCGGATGCCCTCAAGCGCAGGGCTGTCGATGCGAAGGCGCAGACGCTCGCCGGTGACCATCGTGACGGCCTCAGAGAACGGAGCAGCATCCTCGGCTGGTGCGCGCTCGAGGATGAGCTCGGGGTCCGGCTCGAAGAGCACGGTCTGGGCCTCCCTGGAGGTGCCGACCCCGCTGATGCGGAGTTCATGCATGCTGTCGATGCCCCCCAGCCGCTCGGTGTGTGCTGTGTCACCGCCGGTAGCCTCGACCACCAAGCCCGAGTCATCGGCAGCAGCAGTGATCATCGCATGGGTGTTGATGTGAGCGGTGATGGTGCCATCTCCGTCTGCGTCAGACAAGGTGACACGAAGCAGGGGTACATCGTCAGCATGGACACTGAGCCCGGCCTCTGCGCCTGGGTCGATTTGGAGTGTGATGGGTAGCATCGCCCCACGTGCGAGTGACTCAGGTGTGACGAGCTCTGAGATCGCACGGCCATCGGCGGGCAGTGCGACGTCCCTCTGAGACGGTGGTTCGGAAGATTGTGGGTCAGAGATGGAGATCGTGAGTGGGCCTTCCACGTCCGGATCGATGGGGAGCCTCATCGTGGTCTGCCCATCGGGTGACGACCAGTGAGCTGAGCGGTCGAGCAGCTCGCCCTCAGCATCTCGGAGGGCCAGCTGCAACCGCCGAACCGTCGGTGGGCCGTCGAGCGTGATCCGGATGGGACCCCGAGGGGCATCGACCTTCGCTGAGGCGATCTCGAAACGACGGGATACCGGCTCTGCGTGGAGCTGGTGTGTTCCGCTTGCAGTATCGACCTGGAGGGTCACCGGGGCATCCTGGGGCCAATCGTCTGTCGTGAGGAGCTGTACGGATCCGTTGGTCACACGGTCTGTGAGCAGCCAGCCGGAGGCTTTCGTCGCGGTGATACGGCGGAGGGTCGCTGCCTCCGCGACAAGCGCCAGGGGCTCACCTGGAATGTACCCTAGCGTCCCATCGGAGATGCTTCCGGCCGTTACAGCCATCTGGACGTCATCTGCCTGTGCCGCTATGCTGTTGCCGCTGCGGTCCATGATTGGTTCGATACGGAGCTGCAGCGACTCATTGGGCGGATGTGCAGCCCGCAAGTGGAGGGGTTCGCCAGAGGAGCCGTCCTGCATGAGGGTTGATCTGATGATGTCCCCGCCATTGCTAAGCTGAGCGATGGGGCTGCCGTCAGTACCACGCTCGACCGGTCTGATCGGCTCAGACACAGTCGCGTACACATCGATCTCCGGGCTCCCACCGTTCTCATCTGACCGATAGTACGCGATCGGAGTGCCAACTGAGGGTGGTGTCGTATCTCCTGCATCGGAGTCAGTGGCCGACGGGGTCTCCGAGGGCGTTGGTGTAGGTGTTGGCGTGGGTGTGGGTGTGGGTGTGGGCGTTGGTGTAGGCGTGGGTGTTGGTGTAGGCGTGGGTATGGGTGTAGGCGTGGGTGTGGGTGTGGGTGTAGGTGTGGGTGTTGGTGTTGGTGTTGGTGTTGGTGTTGGGGATTGAAAACTCGAAACAGAGTTATTATTTAACTCACGCACGATGGATACCGTTGCATTATATTTTTCGCCTGATTTTGGGCTGACAAAAACAGCTGAGATTTGGCCTGGCTCACTAACGTGTAGCTTTCCGTTCTCATTAATTGCAGATAATTCAATTTTGCCAGAGAAGCCGCCCGAGTATCTATTTGCAACTACATATTCCTGAGATCTATATGTTATCTGATCATCCAAATCTGTAGAAGTCTGAAAATGAATTGTTGCAGTATTATTTGAATTCCTCGTGATATTTTTTACTATGCCGCTTCCATCCCCATTGTTTGTATAAATAAAATCAGATTTTGTTATGTTACTAGAGTCACTATTAGGATTGAGTTTATATATTGGATTATTAGTAGTGTAATTGTAATTATTGCTTTCATTAATTTTTTCTACTATTATTTGTGAATTTTCGTCATCTGATAAAATAGATATTAGTAATTTGTCACGGTGATTTATATCTAGATTTGTTATGTTTATTTGCAGCGTATCATTCAGTTCGTAGCTAGTTTGGTTGAATTCGAGAGCTG